>ERZ772820.162-NODE-162-length-70534-cov-22.670895_pt1 | contig 70534 bp, 61 predicted proteins | sample MGYA00511377_ERZ772820 | MGnify/ENA primary metagenome ERZ772820 (study PRJEB29015, sample SAMEA2737684) | human gut metagenome | biome: human gut; feature: human-associated habitat; material: faeces | place: China | collected 2012 ... | reverse complement strand
TTCGTCAACAGGTTCGTCAACGTATCCTTTCTCAATCCATTCTTTTTTCACCATAACATTCATATTATATTTCTTATTTTTTATTTTTTTTTCTATTTTTCCACTTTATATTATTGAAGAGGAATAAAAAAAATTTTTTCATAATTATATGTGGGAGGATATTATTGGATGCTAATACATTTTTTAAAAACATGAAACATGCAGAAATAGAGTGTCCTGTTTGTGAAAAACTGAAAAAAGATTGCAAAAAGGTTTACTATGATGAGTGGCATGATGAGTATGTTTGTAAAAAATGTGGATTAGTAATTAAAAAATAAATTAAGTAGAGTATTTATAAACTCCGGTTCATATTTTAATATATATTCGCCTTTAAATTATTAAATCTTATAATTTCTACATTCAAATAAAAAAAAATACATGTTTATTTAGCTTCAATAAATAATTTATCCAATATGAGATTATAAATTTTTTATTATCTCTCTATTAATCATTAGTAAAAAAATATTCAGTTTTTTTGGGTTTCCTCCAAAAAGTGTTAATCATAATTGTAGTAAGAATTTTAAACACGTTTAATTAATATTCTTTCAGTTGAATTTATGGAAAAATAGTTTTATCTTCTTCAAAAAAAAGAGGCATGTATCTCAGTTTAGAATTAGTGTAAATCATGAAAAAGAAAAAAAATGATTGTAATAAAAAATAGGATGGGGATAAAAATTGGGATATTTTTTTCGTTATTTTTTTTTCTTTTTCTTTTTGATTTACATTTTATAATAAATGTTGGTAATAGCTTATTTTTTTTATTGTAACTTAGTAACCACTCAAAAGTTGAGGGTGCAATTCCCTCCACCAACAATCCAAATATGGGTGGATAGTATCAATCTGGTAATATGTATGGCTCCAGACCATAAGGTGCAGGTTCAAATACCTGTTTCACCCATTCAATAATTTTTTTTTTAGGAGATGGAAAAAAAATGACTTTTAATAACACAACATTGGCAATAGTCGGAATAATAATTATAGGAATTTTAAGTACATATATGGGGAATAATGAATTGGCAGCAGTAGCTTTAGGAGGAATTGTAGGTTGGATTTCAAGAAGTTATTCTAATTCTGGAGGGATAGTTAATGATCCAAGATGTTAGTCAAGTAATAGATTTGCATGATAAATATTGTAAGCAGGAATCTCGTATAAGTAAATTGGAAGCAAGTGATCAGTTTCAGAATAAGCAATTGGAAAAGTTAATTAAGAAGATGGATGAAAGTATTGCAATTCAAACAAGGCAGTTGGCTATTCAGGAAGAACAGGCTAATGAGGAGAATCAATTATTTACTATACGTAGTGGAGTGTTCATAGCATTTATTGGTGCGTTGATAGTGTTTTTGATTGATGGGTTTCAGTTTGTAGTTGTGAATTTTTTAAAATTAATATAGTGTTTAATTTTTATGATAAAATTATAGTATTTTGTTCACTATGAAAATAAAAAACCCCGTGTTTTAAATTTTAGTGTTTAATAATTACTAGTTTTTATTATAACATTATTCAATTATAACCTATTTTTTCCTATTTTTCCACTTTATATTATTGAAGAGGGATACATATTAATTAAGAGAAAAACGAGTAAAATAATGTTTTTTTTTATATTTTATTTCTTTTAAATAATAACAATTCTCACTCTTATACATTTTTATACATAATATAAAAAAACATTCATAATCTCTTCTTAATATTCTCTCTTATTTTATAATAATTTTTACAAAATTTCATAAAAAAATTCTCCAAAAATATAAAATAAAAAAAAGTAGGAGGGAATATAAAATAACATGCCAACACCAAAACCATATGATAAAAAAATGAATCGAGAATCAGATAAAATATACCATAGATTTGAAGTACATAGAGACCAAGGTCCAACAAGATCATATAAAAAAACAGCAAAAATCCTAAACGATGAATTATCCCAAGTATCCCAAAACACATCTGACAATAAGATAACAGAAGATGCTTTAAGAAAAAATGCTCAAAAATGGTTCTGGAATGAAAGATGCAGTTTATACGATGCAGAAAAAATATACAAAGATGCATTAAACAATGATGAAGACTTCAAAAAAGTCAATAAAAAAATCATTAATGTTCTTAAACAAAGTATAGATTTCCTTGGGGAAAAATTAGAATCTCTTTTTAAAAATGAAGATAATTATGCAACAACAACACAAATAAGAGCAATATCAGATGCAATCTATATTTTAGATAATGTTAATAAAAACTACAGATTATGCACAGGTAGAAGTACTGATAACTCACAATTACAAGGAGATGTATCACATACTGTTAAAGCTACAGTTCATAAAGAAACCAAATCAGTTTTTGAAATAATACATGAATTCGATGAAGAATTAAGTGAGATAAATGCTAGTGGAAAAACTGGATCTAAAAAAGATACCTAACACACTTAAATTATTATATTACAAAACCATCATAGAAAACCCATATATTCCAGTAACTCCTTATCCAAAACAAGCCATACCCATAATCTTAGCAAACCTTGAAGAAACAGTTACTCCGGAAGGTGTTAAAAAACCAAATAGTACACTAGCTGGAGCTGGAGGATTTGGGGGTAAAAGTTATTTAGGTTCAATGTTAGCAGTACAATACTTACAAGAACCAGATTACACGTGTCTTGTTACAAGGAAAAATTATGCTGAATTATGTGATACAAATAGTATATGGGAAAACTTATTAAGTTGGTGTTGTAATTCCGAACTTGGAGAATTACAATGCGAATCTAAAAAATCACCAGTACCACAAATAATTGCACCAAACGGTAATACAATTTATTTTAAAGCTTTTGACCGTGCAGATAAAAAAGGTAAATTCAAATCTGCCAGTTATGACCGTATCATTAATGATGAAGCTAGTGAATTACCGAAAGGAATATTACAATTTCAATACCGTAGTGTGAGAAATACTTCAAAAATACCGCGGAGCATTATTAATCTTAGTAACCCTGGTGGAGAGTCAACAGAGTATCTTGTTAATAAATTTGTAGATGGGCCCCTACCATATGTTAGTTTAGATTGGAGGGACAATCCGCATATTGATAAAAATGCTTATGAAGGAAGTCTTGATGAATTAGATTATATTGATCAACAATACCAGAAATATGGTAATTGGCATTATAAACCATCACAGGGAGAATTAATTACTCGTGATGAATTAGAATCAAACCGTATACATTATGATGATTACAAAGAATACAGAGTATTATTTAATGTCATTGGAATAGATCTTGCAGGGTCTGGTAGGGATTCAACAGCAGCATATAGTTTATGTTTATTTGAAAATGGTAAAATGATTGTAACAGGTAAAGAATCCACACCATCACCTTATCCTGAAAATAAAATTGTTAATTTTGTAGATGAACAATCAAGCAAATATTACACTAACACTGTAGGTTTTGAAGGGGAACCTGGAGGAGATAAAATTTACAGTTTAAGACATTGGAAAAAAGAATTACAAGAGTTAAGTCGCAGTAGAGGAATACGTATCAAAATGATTCCTGCAAGTAAATCAAAGTTTAACCGTGCAAGACCTGTAGCTTTAGAAATTCGTAAAGGAAATTTATTATTTGATAATAGTTTAGATTTAGAAAATTTATTTGATCAGTTCATATATGTGCATCCTTCACCAGAAGTTATGAAATCGAAGAAAAGTCCTGATGAATTAGATGCTTTAGGTTATGCGTATAGTGAATTGGTAAGAATCAGTCGTACAGGAGTTACATTTAGATGAAAATTGAAAAAAACATTAATCCACAATTTAGTATGGCTAAAAATTTAGTTGATGATTATTTTGAGAAAGATACTGTTAAATTAGATTATACTAAAGGTTCAGGTTATCTTCAGCCTATTGTCAGTCCATATTTAACAAGTTATGTTGTTAAACGTAATGGGAGGTTAAATAAATGTACTAGTGTTCTTTCTCAAGATACAGTTTTACAAAATTATGTTTTTGATACAGAAGAAGATACTCAGGAATTAGAAGACTTCTGGAATAAGTATAATAAATATCAATTCTATTTAGCAACAAAGGAAAGATATCAGTATGGTTGGGGTTGTTGTGAAATATTAATTGAGGATAATTTACCTAAAAGGTTAGCTCAGTTTCCGGCTAAAACTGCATGTATTAAAAAAGAAAATGAAGACTTGTATTATGCAGTTCAAAGAAATATTCAAGGAGCTGAAAAAAAATTAAGGTTAATGAATCGTTTAGATACTTATCCTGATGAAGATGAAAAGTTACCTATATGCTTATGGTTAGGTGGAGGGGCAACTCATGAATTCTATGATTTGCCGGCATGGTATCCTGATGTTGATAAGATATTGGCTAAAATAAATTTGGACATGTTAAATGGTGAGCAAATTAATAATGGAAATACATTAGATGGTGTTTTGTTAATTACTGGTCCTCCACAAAGACCTGATGATAAGGGTGTGTCTCCAGAAGAAAATTTAAGACAACAATTAAAAAATGCTGGAACGGGATCTATGGTTGCATATTTTGAAACTATTGATGATGAAGTTCCATTAAATGTTGATTATACAAAAATCAGTAATGATAATTGGAGTTATCTGGAAGCATTTAGTGAATCATGTGATAAAGCTTTAATGAGTGATTATAGTATTCCAAAAGTTCGTTTAATGATTGATGATGTTACAGAATCCATGAATAGTAACAAATCAGATACAATATGGGAAATTTATACTATTAGTTTGAATTATGAGCAATACAGTAATGAATTACTTATTGAAGAATTCAACAACTTATTTTTTGATATTGATTGTCCTGTTGAAATGGAAACTCCTATTTTTACTGATAAAGAGCAAATTAGTTTAGATAATATTAATAAGTTGTTCGATAAGGGTTTACTCACATTAGGTCAAGCTATTAGTGCTTTAAAACTTATTAAGAAAGATTTGGATTTGGATAAAGTGGATGTTAATGCACCATGTATGAATGAAAGATTTTATAATGGTAATCTGTTAGGTATTGAAGATAATTCTGAACCTTTAATGGACTGGTTAAAAGGCTTTGATTTAAAATGATACTTTTAAATAAAACAAAATTTGAAAAGAAGCGTTTTGTATTATTGAAAAATCGTAAAGATATTCTTCGTAACAAAAAAATTGCTAAAAAAGTTGAGGATTATTATAATTATCTTTTAGATAAAATTGTTCTTGAGGATTTGGAAGTTTATGAAGATGATTTGTATTTAACATTAGATCATATTAATTCAGTTCCTATAACTGAAGATTTCAGACAGTTAATTTATGATAATGATTTATTTTATCAGGATATTATTGAATTAAATGAAGAGAAAAATAAAGCTATTGAAGATATTACTTCTAAACAAGTTTCAGTATTTGTAAATAATTTTAATTATGTTAATAATCTTTTAGATACTCATGATTTGAATAAACAAGAGTATCAGGATAAATTAAAGGAATCTCCAAATATTGACCGTAGAGAATTATTGGACTTGAGTGTTGGGGGGATTAATTCTTCTTTATTAAAAGATTCTGTTACATTGAAGGGATCTGTTAAAGTAATGAGTGAAAATCAATACCGTGAAAATCAAATGCAAACTAGTTTTGAAAGCGCAGTTTTAAATAAGAATATTGTTTCAAAGATATGGGCGTCATCTGGATTGGATAATAGTAGACACGACGGTATGGATGGAAAAATATGTACATTATACGAACAGTTTGAAGTAATGAATGATTATACTGGAGAAGTTGATTATATGCTTTATCCTCATGATAGTAGTGGTAGTCCTGGAAATATTTGTAATTGTCAATGTGATGTTATTTATTCAGACGAACCACCATAACAAATGATGAAGAGGAATTATTATGAGAGTTAAAGAAAAAACTGATGCAATATATGTGAGAGGAGTAGTTATTCCCTGCGGAATGGCAGATAAAACAGGTGATGCTCCTCAATCAAAAGAAGATATTAAAAAAATATTTACAAACTACTTAACTCATGAAACAGATGTTCAGCATTCATGGGTTAAAAATTTTAATGTTTATAATCTGGAAAACACTATTACTGAAACTGAAACTGAAATTGATGGGCAAAAAGTACCGGCACATTCGTGGATAGCTTCAACAATGGTGGTTAATCCTGAAATCCAAGCAATGATAAGAGAAGGTAAGTTAAATGGGTATTCTCTTGGAGCAGTTGGAGAAGATGGACTAAATGAAAATGTTAACTTCCTTAATAAATCTTTAAGATATGATGAATTAAAAGATAAAGAAGATTTAAACCCAATTTTTATTTCATTAGTGGATAAGCCTGCAAATGGGTTTAAATGGGAAGTTTATGACTATAACTCTTTTTTAGCAAAAAGTGGTGATATTATGACAAATGAAATGAGTATACCTTCAAATGAAGAAGGAATGGTTTCTGAAGGTTTTGTTGAAAGAATAATCAATAAATTCTTTTTAGCAAAATCTGAAGAAGAGGCAAAAAAAGAAGATGAAAAAGCAGCATCTTCTAAAAAAGAAGATGAACTTGAAAAATCAGTTGATGAACCAGATATTTCTAATAAAGAATTATTAGAAAAATTACCTGAATTAGTTGCAACTGCAGTAATTGAAGGGATGAAAAAATTAGCTGAGGAATCATCTAAAAAAGATGATAACGCTGAAGAAAAGAAACTTGAAAAAAATGAAGAATCAACATCTTCTTCTAAAAAAGAAGATGAACTTGAAAAATCTGATGAAGAAGATGAAAAAGATAAACTTGAAAAATCTTTAGGAAACAGGAAAGCAGGACCTAAAAATACTTTAACAAAATCAACTAGTAAAATTCCTGCAAATAATACTTATAGGACATCTACTTTCCTTAACTCTGAAACCAGAGATAGATTTGGAAGGAATAAAAAATTCTTATAAAAATAATAATAATGAGAGGTTTTAAATATGGCAACAATATATGATCAAATTAAAAATCAAAAAAATTTCATGTTCAAATTTGATGATGCTCCATTTGATAGCGGAGTACTTAAACCAGGATGGGCAGAACCATCTTATGATAAATTTTTTACTCGTATGGTTGATGAACCGGTCTTGCTTAATCAATCAACAACTTTTCCAATGACTGCATTACAACATGATTTGGACATGTTAACTGCAGAAGTAGAATTGGATACTCAAAGAAATACTACTGGTGCATCAGCACCTTTAACAAGTACTGAAACAGAACCAGATAAAAATAGGAAACAGTTACTTGCACAACCTTTACAAGCAAAAACTATTGTTACTGATAATTTCCTTGAAGAAAATATTGAAGGTGAAAACTTCATGGATTTATATATGGGATTATTGGCAGAAGCAATGGGGCCAGCATTCCAAAGATTTGGAATTTTCGCAGATACAAGTGTTTCAACTGTAAGTGGTGAAGGTACTGCTTATAAAACAACTGATGGTATTCTTAAACAATTAATTAACATCAGTACTGATTCTAATAATGAAGCTAATGGTTTAGCAAAACTCACTTACCAAAATGATGTGGGTACTGGAATACTTGATGCAATTATAAGATACATTGAACAAGATGGAAACTTGAAAAATGCAAGATGTGTTTTACCGCCTCAAATTTATGGAAGATTAATGTTAGAAATAGCTAATGACCGTAACACTGAACTTGGGGATGCCGTATTACAAACTGCAGACATGACTAAAATCATGGGTGTTGAAATTGTTCAGGATAATATTCTCCGTAACTGCCGTAATGGATATAATGAAATGAAATTTACTGACGGAGAATACAAAGGTAATGGAACTAAAAACACTAATATGGTATATGGTTTTGTAGGTCAACCTAACAATCTTGTATTTGGTATGATGCGTGATTTCACTGTTAAAAACCAATGGGATATAGATGTATTAGGATATAAGGTTGCATTACTTTGTAAAGGTGACTCAAAAATATTATGGGATCAAGATACTTTAGCTATTCCTTTTACTCTTAATAATTCTCCATAAGAAATAACAGAATTTTAATTAACAGGTGATGATAAAAATGGCTAAAGATTATTGGAGGGAATTACCTAGACGTGCAAAATTAAATCCACGTGAAAGATTTAATTTCCTCATGAACAAAATCGAAAATGGATCAACAACAAATTCATCTGAAGAAAAAGGAACTGAAGAAGGGAATAACTAAAAGAATTATATTCTTTCTTTTCTCCTCCCCACTTTTTTTTAGAAACATATTAATTCTAATTTTTTTCTTTTAAAAAGAAAAAAAAGAATGAAAAAATACTTTGTATGGGAGTAGTGATTATTTTTTATGGCATACAAATATTCAGAGACAATAGAAAAAAACATATTAGGATATCTTGAAGGTTGGAGTACTAATACACCAGAAAATAATAATGACACCTCTAACCCTTTTTTAAATGATGAAGAAATAAATGTATTAGACACTACTAAAACAATAACTTCATCTGAATTAAACTTATTCTGGGATAAAGCAGTATTACTTACAGAATCATATCTTCAAAGAAATCTTGATGAACTTGAAATTGATGTTTGCAATGATAATATTCAGAATGCTATAGAAATGTGGTGTGCTGGATTAATCTATCGTAAATATAATATTCGTGTTATTGATCAAACAGATGAAACCGATACCAAAGGTTATGGGGATGAATTAATTATTCAAGCAAAAACTACATTAAAACCATATAAGTACCGTAAACTTTGCTTCATATCATAATATGGCAAGAGGGTGTTTTTTTTGTCTGGAGATTTAGAGACAAGAATAAAAATTGAAATGAAAACAGACCAAATTGATAGTGCAATAAACTTATGTAAATCCAATTCATTATTTGGTGAAATTGGAGATATGATTTCTGAATTCAAAGAAAATGTAACTAATGCAGCACAGGAAGGATTGAGAGAAGCAGCAGAAGACAATCAGGATTTACAAACAATGTTTATAACCATTAATAAGAGTATTGTAAAGGGTGGTTTAATACAAAGCATTGTAGTTAATGAAGAATCTGAAACTAGTTTCACAATTGTTCCTGAAGCAGATTATGCAAACATTGTTGAAAACGGAAGAGGGGAAGTACATCCGGTTTCAGCTAGAGTTTTACACTGGGTTGATTATGGTGAAGATATATTTAGAATGTATAGTGGACCAGCACAACCAAAACCATTTGTAGAACCAGCATTTGAAAGAACTGATAATGGAAGAGCCGTGAAATTCATTGAAGAGGCGATAAGTAATGTATTATAAAAAAGGAGAATTTTTATCAACTGATAATAAAATATTAAAAATACTTATTCAAGCTAAAAAAGAAGGAAATCCTTTATTAAAATATTTTGAAATTAAATATCCTGATAAAACACTTAATGAAGATAATAATACTATTCATGTGGCATGTGTAAGTGCTGAAAATCATAAACCTGGTTTGGAACATCAACAATTCAGAGATTTGGTTGAAATAGTAATCACTACTAAAAAATTAGAATATTCAAGAGCTATAAAAGTGATTAAAACAATTTCTTCAGAAATTATACGTTTAATTAAAAATGATGATTATCTCTCACAAAGATTAATGGTTAATAGTATTAGTCCAGTTCATTCAACTGACACTTACACTTTGAAAAAAGGACATATACTGTTACAATTTATCACAGGTCCAGTTCAATTTAATGAACCTGATGAAGAGACAATTAATTGTGTTCATAAAATTTTAACAAACAATATTGAGGTAAAATGATGGTTGATAAAAAATTCAGTGTTGAAAAAGAAATAGATAATTTAAAAATAACTAATATTCTTAAATCAGCATTAAAAAGATATATACAGAAAAATAAGATTCAAATCAAATCTAAAACAGAATTGGATAAAATTTTAAAAGAATTATTAGAAACATCAGTAGAGGTGAATTAAGATGGGAGTAATACCTGAAGTATCCATTAGACCATTTGCAACAAAAATGATAACACAACCAGGAATGGCAGGGGTAGTTGCATTAGTTGGAGCATTTGATAGTGATGAGAAAAAATTAGAATCTTTCAATAATCTTACTCAAGCACAGGAAGTATTTGGAAGTAATGATTCCGTAATGGGTTGTGCATCATTAAAACAAATATTCCGTCGTGACGGTGGAGCATCTTCAGTAATTTGTGCAAATATCACAACTAAAACTGGGGAAACTAAAGAAACCGAGATGACTGTTGAAAAGCTTAAATCAGCATTATCAAGTATTAAAGGAGAAAAATTTGACATATTATTTATAGCTGCAGAATTAACTGAAGAGGGTATGAATATTGTTAAAGATTTCTTAGATGAATCATATGATTTGCAAAAACCAGTGGGTACAATTTTACCATTAAACAGAGATACTGTTGCAAAAGAACAAACAACTGCAGAAATATTTAAAACTGGGGGATTATATGGTTTAATTGACCAACAGTTCACAGTTAAAAATAAACAATTGTCAATTGTAGAATCTGCAGCATATTACTGTGGAGTAGTTGCAGGTTTAAAAGTAGATCAATCAATGACTATGAGTGAACTTCCAGAAGTAACTAGCATAACTCCAGAATATGGTTTTAGTGAAAATGAAGATGGAGCTAATCTTGTATCTGCGGGAGTATCTGTAGCACGTTGTATGGATCGTGTAAATCAAAAATATGTTATAGTGAATAGTGAACAACCATCTGGTTTAGATTTGTATATTGAAAGAACAAAAGATTTTCTTATCCGTCAAATTGCATTAGAAGAATATCTTGGAGATAAGAATACTAGTAATAGTCTTACAGCTATAAGGTCAGCTATTGAAACTAAAAAACAATTATTCCTAAATACTCTTAAATTATTGGAAGACATTACTTATAATGTTGAAAAAGTATCAAATAAGTGTGTAAATGTATATTTGGATACTTTAAAATTTGCTGGTGTAATTACTAAAATTAATGTATATGTTACTGTGGAGGTAGTATAAGATGGCTGTGCAAAAAGAGATTTATATTGCTGGGAGAAGAATAGGTTTAGGAACTGGTGTTAAAGGTTCAGCAGAAATTAGCAGATCCACTACTCAAACTTTTGACGGTCCTAAAAATAGTGGTTTAGATAAAGTACCGCATACTTTAGAGATTAGTAAGCTTGTTTGTGATACGTTAGATGATTATATTGAATTAGATGCTCTTATGATGCGTATGCGTAATGAACCAGAAACAATTACAATTAGTGAAACAATTGTAAGTCCAGAAGGTGAAAGATTCACTGTTCTTAAACATTATATTAATTGTCTTGTTGATGGTGATGAATATGAAATGAATGCTGAAGATATTACTGCTCTTACTTTAAAATTTGCATCTGAAGATATGACCCCTGAATATCCGGACAGATAAAAATAATTTTGTTAAACCTATCCTTTTTTTTTAACTTTTTTTAAAATTTTCATATTTATTAATAAGGGTGATTAAACAATGACTGAAGAATTATTAGACAATTTAACAGAAGACTTACAAGAAGAAACATTAGACCTTGAATCATTAATCCGTGATGGAGCAGATTACCGTAAAACAATCATAATAGAACTACCTAACGGTTCCAAAGGAGCATGTACAATCAGACCATTAACAAGTAATGAATGGAATCAATGTACTAACAAATACTTAAAATTAAAAGGCAGTATGGAATTATATGTTTGTGAAAAGGGATTGTTAAATAAAAAAGGTGAACCTTTCCCAAAAGAATTACTTGAAATTTTCCCTGCAGGAGTAATACAGGAAATATTCAAAGAAATACAATCAATTTCAGGTATTAAACGTAATAAAGAAGAAGAACAAGAATTAACAAGACAATTATTAGATTTTTAGAGTTAGGTACTGGTGACGGTGCCTACCTCACTGAATTATATATTGCAGGAGTGCAATTTTGGGATAAGTTAAGTAATGCAACTAAAATCCAAATGATGGCAGTTATTTGCATGAAACAACATTACTGGCAATGGAAAGAAAAACAAAAACCAGTAGTAGTAATATAAAAAAAAGAATAGGATGGTTAAAAAAATTATTAAATACCAAAATAGTAAGCTAAACATGCTCGTATCCATAATATTAAAAATAATAATCCCCCACCACCAAAAATTATGATCGAACTGATTGTATCATTTTTCGCTTCTTCTTTTGTGGATTTTCGCCCTTCAGTATAACATATTATTGTATCCATAAGAAATCACTCCAAATTTTATTGTTAATTAATTATTGTTATGTAGATTATATATTATTAATTTATCTATTTATAACCCTCCGGAGGTGAAAAAATAACATGCCAAAAGAAACAACTATACAAGTAAAACTCGATGTAGATAATGCCCCATTAGAACAATTACAAGACCAACTTAAAACTATAGAAAATACAGGAAGCACAGTTGGTGAAGGAATATCCGAATCATTAAAAGAAGTTTCAGATTCCGCAGAAGAAACATCAAATGATGTTATGGAAATGGTTCAGACATTAGAAGACGGAACACAGATAACGTACACAGGTGTAAGTCAATCTTTAGATGAAGCGGCATCATCAGCAGACAATGTATCAACAAGCATATGTATGATTGATGGATCTAACATTGATGAAGCAGCAACTAGTGCAGATACACTCTCAGGAGCACTTGGGGGAATTGATGGTTCAGGTTTGGATGATGCTGCAAGTAGTGCGGCAGGACTTAAAGATGAACTTGATGGAGCAGCAGAATCTGCCGGAGGATTAAGTGAAGAATCAAAAACCTTTAAAGAAAGTACAATGCAATGGGCTACTGTAAGTACTACTGTTGGTCAGATATCTCAAAAAGTAGGTTCACTTAATGGTTCATTTGTAGGATTAAATGAAACTGTAGGAATGGTATCCGCAAATACAGGATATTCTGCAAATCAAGTTCGTGAACTTGCATCAAGTTACACTACTGTTGGAACTAGTGCAAGTGATGCAGCAATATACTTACAAAGATTCCAAAATGCTGGATTGGAACCTTCAAGTGCGGGTATGGATCAAGCCATGGCGAATGCTCATAAATTACAAACAGCATTTCGTTTAACTGGTGCGGAAACAGATAGTCTTATGGGATCACTGAAAAGGGCAGGAATTGACGCTAACCAATTAGGTGAAAGTTTTAATGCTTTAGGATATATCAGTTCTGAAACTAATATAAGTATTGGTACTTTTCAATCTGTATTAACAACTTCCGGAGCTAATATGGAAAAATATGGTGTTAGTGTTGATGTTGCAGCTGTTGCTTTAAGTAAAATTAATGGTAGATATCGTACTGCACGTCAAGCAGGAAGTGCATTTAATAAAGCAGTTGAAGAATCTGGAGGGGATATTAGTAAACTTGAACAAGAATTAGGTTTAACTGCAGGTACTTTACAAAATGCAAGTGCTGAAACTTCAAAAGCATCAAGTACAGTTGATAATCTTAGCCAATCATATGAAGATGCACAAGGTCCAATTGGCCAATTAAATTCAGCATTAGATGCGTTTACAATGCAGATAAGTGGGGTTCTGGGACCAATATCTAATTTTTCAGCAACATTATCTAGTATATTTTCTGGAGCTGCAGATATCAGAGCAAGTATTGGTATGGCGAAAGATGCTTTTAGCTCCTTGAAAGATAAAATAAGTAATTTGAAAGAAGCGGGAAATGGTTCTATTTTTGCAGGAATTAACAGCAAATTTGATGGTTTACGTGCAAAACTGGATTCAGTTAAAGTTGCAGCAGGTAAGTTGAAAACAAAATTATCAACCATAGGTTCTGGAGGAAATGGAGCATTAGCTACTTTCAAAGGAAAATTAAACACTCTAAAAACTGCATTAATGAGTGTTAAAACTAAAGCTATGGAATTGGGAACTAAATTATTGGATGTAGGTAAAAAAGCTTTAATTGCAGGAGCAAATGCATTAAAAAGTGTTGCTATGTGGGTGGCATCAGGTGTTGCTCAAGCAGGGGCAGCAATAAAAGCATGGTTACTTGCAGCAGCAGAATGGGCTGCAGCTTCACCAATTTTAATATTAATAATTGTGATTGGAGCATTAATAGCAATATTAGTTTACTTATATTTCAACAGTGAGCAAGTGAGGAATGCTATTAATTGGTTAGGAGAGCAATTAATGAGTGTTGCTCAATTAATATGGGATAGTATTATAAATGCTTTAACATGGCTATCAAGTTTATTCATGAATTTATATAATAATATAGTTAATTTTGTAACAATGGCTGTGCAAATATTCCAACAATTTGCTATGATGGCTATAACCTCGTTTTTATCATTTATAACATTTCTTGCATCATTACCAGTTAGAGTATGGAATTTCCTGTTACAAGTAATTTTAAGAGTTGCTTCATGGGCAGTAAATATTGGTCAAAAAGCATTAAGTGCTGGAAGAGATCTTGTTTCTAAATTTATTTCAGGTATAACTTCATTGCCGGGCAAAGTTGCTACTGAGTTAGATAAAACTTTAAGTAAGGTTAAAGATTGGGGTGTTAGAATATTGCAAAAATTTGGTAATATTGCAGTAGAAGCATGTAAAGCATTTTTAGCAGGACTTGGTATTAACAGTCCAGGATATATTCAGATTAAAACTATTCGTGAGTTGTGGAATACTGCCAGACGTATACCTGAAAGTTTACCTACAATGGTTCATAATTTAAAGTATTATGCTAAAAGTATGGTGGATGCTTACGGTGAACCTGAATTAGAACCCCCTACTATGAAGAAAGGATTATTATCTAATCTTCCTGCAACATCAGATTTATTAACTGGGACTACTAGTATGAGTGTTGATAATAAATCATTATTGAATAATAAGGATAATAAGCCTCAAGGGATTGTTAATAATAATGTAACTATAGAAGTGGGTTCAGTTGATAATGAAAAACGTGTACAAGAAATAGTTGATGCAGTAACTCGTGTTTTACATTGGGATAATAAAACTGCTGGGAGGACAGTATGAGTTTCTTTGAACTTAATGAAATACCATTAAGAGTAATACAAGACAGTAAAATTAATGTGGAATTAGGAATTAATATTAGTGAAACTGAATTAAAACATGATAAGAAAGAAGAAACTCCCATCTTCTTTTTTAACAATGGATATACTGGAGTATCATTTGAAATAGAATGTTTAATCAAATCCTCAGACACTCATAATGGGAAATATGTTCAAGACATATTACAAGAGTATGCTAGAACTATGACTCCGGTTATTATTGTTAGTGAAGCGGTTGATGTTCCTAATGATAAATATGTTATTTTATCCATTAAATCTGAACAAGAATTTAAAGGTGAATCTGTCTGGAAAATGAAATTCCAACAGTATTATGATTCTAAATATTCAACTAAACTAGACCCACGTAACAGTGAGGGAGCATATAGTTTGGATCTTGCATTAGGAAATTGTAAAGTACCATTACAATTAGGTTCGCAGGAATCTGATTGTGTGAGGTTGATTCAGCAGAAACTTAAAAGATTAGGTTATTATCTTTTTGATAATCAAGAAGGTTTATATGAGATTAATGGTGTTTATGATGAGAATACTGCTAATGCGGTTATGCGTTTACAATCAGATTATAAAGATAAATATCATTTAAATGTATCTGGTGTTTTTGATAGTGAAACAAAAGATTGTTTAATAAACATTTAATAAATTGGATGAATGAGGAGGTTATTTTTTTGAGTTTTACAACTATGAATGATACAGAATCATACATTTATGTAGGGTATGCTACTAAGCCTACTGCATTGTATTTAGCGGATACTTTTTATAAGGATAGGTTGAAGATTCCTTTTGTTAAGTATCAAATTAAAGAAACAGATAGACGTATTAAAACGGCTTCATTCACCAGTTCAGAATATTTTGACGTAACTAAAGGTAAACTTATTGTTGTAATTAGTAGTAAGTATCATGAAAATTTCGTAGGAATAATTCTTAATTGTGAATATGATGAAGATAATGGAGTATATACTTACAATTGTCAGGACTGGAGCAGAACATATATTTCTACATCTTATAGCTTTTCTAAAAATGTGACTTATTATGAATTAATACAGGCACGATTAATAAAATATAGTGGGAAATATCCTATCCCAGAATCTACTTTAAAGGAATATTCTAAAGTTTTATCAGGTTTACACCCGTTAAGTGAGTATAAACAACAACCATTTAAAAATATAGAATCATTCAATCCATTAGAATCAAAACCACAATTAATCACAGATAAATCAGGTATAGAACTAATAAGAGATATCTGTTTTCAAGAAGGCGCCTGTATTGACGTGTATTTTAATAATAATGGAATATTGCAGATTGAACCATATACTCCTGAAAAATGGATGGGGGAAGGAGTATATTTAACAACTTCTAGTTTAGCAAGTTACACTTTAAAAGCAGACATCACCAACATAATAACTACTGTTCTAGTGAAACAAGAAGATAAATTAACCTTTCCTAGACTGTATAAAAGTAAGGAGCTTCTAGGAATAGATTTAACAGCAATCTTCGGATCTGTTGGAACACTTATTGATAATCCTAATAATTCCAATCAATCTAATAATGGGGTTAGTACTGGTGCGGCAGGAATATCTACAAGCACACCAATTATAGTAAACTGTGATAATATTCACAATAAAAGTAAAGATAGGAAAATGTTACAAGATATTCAAGCAACATTACAAAATATAGGATATAATGTAACAATTGGGGGAATAGGACCAAATTATCATGTATCTGATTTAAGAAAAGCCCCAAATGGAGCATGCCTATTTACTATTGTTGGGGGATTATGTGCAGGAACATTTCAGGACATGGGCAGTACATATTATCAAAACTACATGAAAAACGGTAATAAAAAAGTAGTGTTAGGTTGTCTTGCACCACCAGTCAAAGATGATTTAAACACACTTACTTGGTTACCAAGAGCATGGGATGATAACTTCAGCCCAGGAAGTTTCAAAGGAATATCCAATCCTGGACAGTATTTGAAAAATCATGGAATTAATTATGTTTATGGTTCAAGTGGTACTGAATTAGGTAATGCATTTGCAGGAGGATCCACAGTTAATATGAACAATAATAATGCTGGTGCAGTTAATGTTGATGGAACTGGAACAACAACAATAGATGTTAATAGTGCGGAATATATTGAAAAAGAAAAACAAGCAGCTATTGAAAAAATGACTGAATCTGTAAGGGAGTTATTAACTTTTAAAATAAAAATCCCATGTAAAAATGAGGGTTTTAAAAGGATTCATACTAATAGTTTCATGTGGACAGAATTACCTGAGGAAATGTATTTATCTAATTTTAGTAAGATTACTGATGCGATGACTGGTGCTTATACACGTTATTCGGGATATGTTTTGAATCGTTGGTATATTGAGGGGGTAACTATTACTTTTGACAATAAAGGATTGTTTATGGAGTTGACTTTAAATCCTTTTGCTAGTAGTAATAGTAGTTATCAATCGGCTTTGGATCAGTTTATTAATAATTATACTCAAGCCACACAAAAAACTACTGGTGGGACAGGTACTGAATCTAATATAAATCCAAGAAGTGATGGAAAAACAGATTGTACGGGTACTTATGAATTAGCTTGTAATAGAGGTGAATCTTCTATAAGCAGTTTACAAAATAAGAAAGAAACTGAATTGGCTCAAGGAACTATTGGTAAAACTGGTACAAATTATGCAAATGCTGTAAAAGGAATGACTGGTAAACAAGTATACAAACATTTACAAAGCAGAATGAAATATCGCACCTATTGGAATAATAGGGATGGTTGTGCTGAAACAACTTATAATAAAACTACTGGAAATTGTGCTGATTTAGCTAGATTATTAAAAGCTTGTTTGGATATTGTAGGACAACCTTGTGTTATCTACCATACTTGGGACCATTATTTGAATGGAGTTTTGATAAATGGTAAATGGGAAACAGTTGATTTATGTTACCAGAGTGGTAGACATCCAGAGTATCAAACGGCAGGATGGAATAAATAGTGTCTCGGGGGATTATGGGGGTAAAGTGTTGGTGGATTTTACCAATCTACACCAATTGCAGGGCCGTCTGCGACTCCTTCGTCAGTATAATAAACTCCATTGTAGTTGTAACCTCCGCCTTCAACTGGTCCATTTTTTGAGTAATAATAGTTTCCATCTCCTCCAGGACCATAATATAGATCATCATTGTTTGTGTCTGATGTTGGATTGGGATTAATTGTGTCTTCACTATTTGTAGATGAAACATCAACAGTAGCTGAATTATTATTACCACTATTATTATCTTGATTATCTCCACCATAATTCAAACTATTTACAATTGTTAATAATAAATCCTTATTAGGAGTGCTGATTAAAATGTTATCATGAGTAGTATCATTACCAATAAAAATTGTGTAAATACCAGTATCTTTATTATAATAAATACTTGTTCCATTCTCAACAACCACCTGACTGTTTAACTGTTGACTATCACGTAAAGAAGCCATTTGCACAGCACCAGATAAAGTTACGCCTTCTACACTATTAAAACCTGTAATATTCAAGTCATGCTCTTTATCAACATAATAAAATATTCCATAATTATCAGTTGAGCTATCTGCATCATTACTTACAGGTACTTGTAAACTGCAGGTTTTACTTATTTGCAATGTAGTGTATTCAGTTTCATTATTAAATACTAAGAATACAGTTGATAATACTGCAATTATAACTATCACAATTGCACCAATTATTATTAAATTTTCTTTTTTCATATTATCCAATTTTATTTTTAATACATTATAAAACCAACTTACTCAACTCTAAGAGGTGAACAAAAACCATGTATGATAAAGAAATAGTGAAAAAACAATTAAAAAAATTATATGAAAACTACAATCCAGCTAAAAAATGGAGTGAAGAAAAATGGGACGACATAGTATCCACACCATATAACTCCGAGGGATTTAAAATATTCCGTGTAGAAAATGATGGATTCGTATTCATCGAAAACACACTGATTGACTGGTGTCCAGGATACTTTGCCATTCCTAACATCCAAGAGGAATTATCATGAAAAATATTTATGAATTAGGAGTAGACATCAATTCCAATTGGGAATTCCATGATGGAGACTTAAAATTAATAAGCTATGAACAAAACATGGGACAAGCAGTAATAAATCGTTTAAAATGTTACCTTGGAGCCATGAATATATTTTACAATAATTATGGTTCACAAATCACCCATTATCTTGGAGAAATAAACAATAAAAGAACATGGGAGTATATAAGAATTGAAATAGAAACCAGTGTGTTAAATGATCCAAGAATAACAAATGTTGAATGCACAATAAACAGGTTAACACATGATATTTGTGAAGCACATTTAGAGTTATTGTTCTATGATGGAAGTACAGGTGAAGCAAATCTTGTAATAACTGGAGATGGTACAATTGACCTTGAATAATGAAAGTTTTGTAAATATACTAGGTGAAGAAATATCAAGAACCACATTAGTGAAAATAATGATTGAATATTTCAATGATTTATTAGGAATAGATGCAACAAGCATAACTGATTTTAATGAAGGTTCAGAAATAAGAAACCTTCTTGAAAGTATAGCTGTTGATGTATATCACCTTGAAAAAGATAATTATGAAAATAGTAGAATAGCATTTATTCAATATGCATATGGTCAATGGTTAGATTTACATGGGGAAGAATGGGAATGCAAACGTGACCTTGGAAGTAACAGTTGGGGGGAATTAGAATTCACATTACCTAAAAGTATAGGATCCAATGTTAGAATACCTGCAGGAACAGTTGTTGTTTCAAATGTTCATGGAGGACAATATGTAACAACAGTTGATGCAGAAATCATTGCTGGTCAAACAAAAATTACTGCTCCAGCTAGAAGTATTGTTATTGGTAAAAAAATGAATGCTGATAAAAATACAATTACAATATGGCTAAATGGTCCGCCATACAATAGTCTTACAGTTACAAATCCTGAAAGGTTTGCCGGAGGAAGAGACTGGGAAACTGATGATGAATATCGTGAAAGATTACTAAAAGTAAATCGTCAAGATAGTTTTGGAAGTATTTCATATTATGAAAGTTTAGGAGCTAAAATTGAAGGAATTCATGATGTTAAATTAGTAGAAGACACATCAAAAGAATACACTAAAAAAATACTAATTAACGGTGATGAAAAACCAACACCTGAAGATATTATGCTAAAAGCATTAAATGTTTTCACAGATCAAGCAAATTTAGTTACAGGACATAAATTTAGTGTAATGAAACCAGTATATGTAACAGTTAATCTTGAAATTGATGTATATGTAAAAAGTAATTTGGAAAACAATCTTGTTAAATCACAGTTAGAATACTTGTTTGACGGAGGGTATGCTGATTACAGTTATAATGGATTGAATATTGGTGATGATATGAGTAAATTAAGAATCATCACAGCAATAGAACAAATTGAAGGTGTGGAACAAGTATCATCAATCATGAAAATTACAGACGATGGAAGTGTTAATTTCAATACATTAGAAACTATGGATGATGAAGTTTTAAAAGTTGGAAATGTTATTGTTAATCAAACAGTTACTGGAGAATAAACAATATGAGTACTCATGGAAAAGGAATTATTGAAAGATTGCATCCAGACACTCCATTAAGAAACAATAGTAATGGAGGAAATAAATTCATACACAATACTATTGGAGAATATTTAGATAATTATGTTCGCCGTGATTTAAAAAAACAACTATTTATACTTCATGCTACCGGCAAATATTTAGATATTCATGGTGAAGAAAGAGGAGTAAAACGTAATCAGGATGAATCTGATGATGCATATAGGGAAAGAATATTGCTTGAAAAACACATGCATAATACTATTCCTGAATTAAAAGCGAGAGGGGTTAGATTTTGGGATTATGTAAGTGGTTTAGGTAGTGGGAGTCAAAGTTTTTACTTTCAATTATTTGATACTGATGAGTTAAATCCTATAGAAAATATGAAGCTTCAATTAGCAGTAATAGATCTTGTTACAAATGAAGAAAAACCTTATAATTTTGTAACTGATAAAAGGGGGTTGGCAGTAGTTAATATAACTCAACCGAAACATAGTTACAAACTTGTTTTAAAGACTATTGATTCTTCTAATACTTATGAAGATTTAACATTGGATTTTAGTATGAACAATAAGTATAGTAGTAAAAATAATACTATGTTATTGGCGAATACTCAAAATATTAAAAGATATGATACATTAGGGTTCAAATTATTTGCAGATAATGGAACGATTCTCAAAGATAAGAATTTAAAAATAACAGTCAATGGAATAACTTATACAAAAACAACAAATGATGAAGGAATAGCTTATTTAAATATGCCTCTTCTTGAAAAAGATTATTGGGTAGACTATTGTTTTGAAGGGGATGATTATTATAATCCCTGTGAAGGAACATTATATGTGGCAGAGTCTTCACAGGGCAGTTCCTTAAAATCTATTAGTCTTGATTCTGGAATAGTGTATGATGCAACAGGTACAGAATTAACCAGTCCCAACACATATATTAAAAAAAGTTATTTGGCTCACGCTATTTTACCAGTTCAAGAACATATGCTTGATAAATTTATTATTGATGGAGTGTTAGAATGGTTTTAAGAGAGGGTTATTTCACAACAGAAGAATTAATTAGCAGTTTAAGAAGTTGCTTAGACTATGAGGACCAATGGAATATTAACATTAAATCTTTTTTAAATAATTATTCTGAAACTAGTGAAGGTTATGTTTTTAGAATTAAAAATAAGAAAATCACTATCCATAAAATATTAGGTGTTCCTATTAAGGTTGAGGAGATATTATGAGTAAATATGTTCCTAATTATGATTTTCTAACAGTTGAAGATATTAATACTGTAATTCTTAATGAAGGAGTTGAGTTTGATGGTTATTATGATTTGGACACTACATTATTAGAATATGACCAACAACGAGGATATATTAGTTATCGTCATGATTTTGTAGTTGTTAGTAAAATTGTGAGAGGTAATCAATATGAATATATATTGGAAATAAGGAATGCTTTATGGGATGGAACATATAGCTTTATTAAATTGCCTGATGGCTTTGGTTCGCCTACAGTTACACAGGTGTTAAGCAGTCCTAATATTTTGAGGATTTCAGGGAAAAATTTGTATTATTTTACTATTAGATTGCATTTAAGTAATAATTCAGAGAATAGGGTGATTGGTTCTAATCGTTTAAGAGTCATTGGTTTAAAAAATACTACAAATTTATATTACAAAACAGACACCGTGCCAATCACAGTTACAGATTTAAATGGTGAAGAAATTGTAAATGCAACAGTTAAACTTGAAGGAGAAGGATTAACTACATGGACGGGTAAAACAAGTGCAAATGGTAAATGTGATGTTATTTATCCTGCAGCTAATCCTGGAGATTATAAAGCAATTGTTACAGTTACAAGTGATAAAGGTTCTTTTAAAAAAGTAGTGAATATTCGAAGATTAAAATTAAGCCTTAATCCGAATATTATACAATCTAAAAAATTAATTAAAGGATCATATAACACAGTTACTTTTAATCTTGGGGAAAATGAGTTGGATACTTGGATTTTCATGGAAGGAATAAATGTAACTCTTCAAACACGTGGTAAAAAACAAACAAGTACAATTAAAAAAGATGGAACTGCTCAATTCACTATAAATTTAAGAGAGTATTATAATGATTTGTTAGAGTGTAAGTTAACTGTTGAAGAAACAGGATACACATATATAAGTACTAAAACTATTTGGTTAAATTGTGATTACTTCTATGCAACAGATTATGCAAGTCTTGAAGCAGAATGCGAAAATAAATACGGTACAGACCTCATTAGATTATATTATGCAGACAAATATGATTACACGAGTGATGGGGTCAACATGATATATATTGACCGTAAAATAATCATAGAAGGAGAAAAAACAAATAATGGGTGGACAACCCTTGATGGTGCAGGAAACGGATACTTCGAAATAAAAAATGGTGGAACATTAGAATTATATGGAATACACATTACAAATGCAAATCCTGCAATCTACCAATGGGAAGGAAGCTCATTATTGATAGAAAACTGTTTATTCACAGGAAATAATAATGAAAAACACCATGGAATGGGTTCATGTGTATACTGCCACACTACAGACAATTCTAAAAGAAATAAAAAATTATACTATTCTTATATTCGCAACAGTTGTTTTGGAAACAATTATGGTTCTTGTTTTGCTCATGCAGGGCAGTTAGACATAAGACATTGTGATTTTATTAAAACTGATTTTAAATGGTTCCACCAACCAGAACCATTCATTGTATCACAAAGATATGGGGATTGTGCAATATGTGACTGTCGTGTTGACATAGATACAAGAGATGGAGTAAGCAGCAGTAACAGTAGTTATGCTAAAATAGTGGCTTATATTGGTAAAACTGCAAGTTTAAATGGTAAAACAGGTTTACAAATGAAAGGAGATAACACACTTAACTTTTTTGGTTCGAATTATCGAAACCAAGCACATATCTATACAAAATACCATTACCCATACCTTGAAGGCAATCCAATACTTGTAGCATCACCACTACTTGGAAAAGAAACTAGAGCTTGCGGTCATGCAGTAGAAGGAGTGAATTGGGCTTATAAAGATGGTTATCAATTAACAAGAGCATCTTGGAATAAAGATAACAAAAAAAGACAATTAACAATAGAATATCCTAAAAATGGTGGAAAATGGGAAGCATGATAATTAATGTATTTTAAAAACATTTTCAACATAGAAACTGAAAAAATAGCAAGATTAAAAAAAGTTGAAAGAGTTGATCATTTAAGTGAATTAGATGAAAGATATTGGACTATTGAAAAACATGATAATAATAACTTAATAAGAGCATTTCCCAGATTTAACATGGGTAAGTTAAGTAGTGATAATAAAGATGATATTATTATAAATCCTGAAGTTTTAATGGCTCATAATTTCATGAATACAATTATTTCATGTGATAGTAACAATACTGATGCCTGGAATGAAGATGAATTAACTGTAAAATTGTACACCCTTACTGAAAATTATTATTTAACTCAAACTCCATCCATCCGATTAAATGCAATTGTTGTAGATAATCAAAACAACCTCACTCCAAATATTACACTTGATTTTTATATCTCCAGAGAAAATGAAGAAAAAATAATTTCCCTTGGAGAAGTAGTCACTAATAAAAATGGATTATGTAGTGTAGATTACACTCCAAAAGAAATATTGGAAGATTCTGTAAAATGTACTGCTTGGGTTCAATTTAAAAATAATGGGATTAAACTTAGTGAAATTTACTTTGAAATATTCAATGAATAAAAAAAATTAGGAATTGAAAAAATATGTTATTAAATTTTAAAGACATTGGTGATTCATTCACAATGGATGAATACAATGCAATTGTATACTTACTAAGAAAAACAGCAAATGTAAGTGAAAGAGTAGTACTCACACAAAACAGTTATGTTGGAGAATATGGGGTATATACACTTATAGCTCCAAAAGAAGATGATTTCATAGTAAGAAACAATAGTTTCGTAGTACAAGATCCAACAAAAAATTTCATATTAAGTATAGATAACAGTTTTTCTGGAATTTATCAGCTTAAAATATACATTACTACTTTAAAGGATAGTGGGGAGCAGGTTGATGATGAAGATGTAACTGTTGAAGTAAGTACAAGAACAAAAGTTTACTATGGAATAAATCTTGAAGGTAACCGTCAAGAAATAATCATTCCTTTATCTGATTTTAAAATAGGGGATTTAATAAGTTTTGATGCTGAAATCAATATTGATTATAGTCAACCAGTAATTGATAAATTAAGCGGGCCGGTTAATGATGATTTAGATCAAAACCTTATTGAAACTACAGATGCATTAATTTCTGCAGTGGCTAATGCTCCAGTTAATGAAGAAACTACATTATATTTAAAACCCGGAGTTACTTTTGATTTATCTAATGTTAACATGATGACTATTAAAAATAAAAGTATTGTTATTCAATCAGGTAATATTCCATGTACTTTTGATGCAGGTAAAAAACATAGGCATTTCCTTGTTAAAAATGGTGGAAAATTAACTTTAAAAAATCTTATTCTTATTAATGGATATGATAAAGGAGGAGGTTCGATTTTACTTGAATCTGAAACAGATAGTGGTGGAAACTTTACTCAAGCAGAATTATATTGTACTGAAGTAACTTTTCAAAACAATCAATCATCCACTGTTGGCGGAGTTGTAGAAAGTCAAGATTGCAAGGCTAGTTTTATACGATGTAATTTCTTCAATAATAAAGCTCAAGATGAAAATACTCAAGTATATGGTTCTGGGGGGGCTATTTATAATAAAGGCAATGAATCACCAATTATCCAAGCATTAAACACCACAACAGTAATTACTACTGATAAAACAGAGATTATTCTTGGAAAAATACTTACTTTAACAGCTAATGTGAAAGATTCAGATAATAAAAATGTTAATGGATTAAAAGTTTTGTTTTATGAAGGAAACATTAAAATTGGAGAATCTAACACTAATTCACAAGGCAATGCAACATTTAATTATACTTGTAATACTGTTGGAACATTTAAGTATCATTCTGTTTGTGTTTCAACTCCAGAATATAATACAAGCACCAGCTCAGAAGTTAGTGTTACAGTTTCAAGAGGAACTTAAAAAAAAATGTATGATAGGAGGAATATAAAAAAATGGCAACTATAACTAAAACAGAAACAAAAACCACCGATTGGAAGTTTCCAACAGTAGCAAAACAAGACGGAACTTATAGTGCATCTGATCGATTGCACAGTTTCCGTTTCAATGGAAGCACACCTATTTTATGTAGGAACAATGGTGGAAACGATTGTGTAGAATTGTACACTCCAATTAGTAGCAATACATACGGGACACATACTATTTATTGTAGTGGTTTTAATTTTAAAAATGAGATACCGAATAATGCCACTATTAATAAAATTTATATTCGTATTGTTGACCGTGTTAATGTAACATCGGGTAAAGCTAATTGTTATTTTAAATTAGTTAGATCTGGAGGCACATCAAGCGGGGGATTTGGAAACTTATTTAATCGTACAGTTTCAGGAACAACTGTTAATGACTCCTATGAATTTGTTAAAGCAGCAAACCCGAATGAGTCAACTATTGGATCTTGGGCGGAAATCACAATTGGAACAGATATTGTGAATAATGATAATTTTGGAATTTGCTTTTATTATACAGGATCAAACAGCACTAAGGTTAATGTTAATGTGTTTTATGTGTTAATGAAAATAGAGTATTCTTATACATATACAGTTGAAGTAAATCCAACTTATGATGTTTCATATAATCGTAATAAAGAAATTGATTATAATTGTACAAATGACAATATAGAAATATTATTAACTAACACGAATAATGTGTCGGCTAATGTGTCAGCTACAGCAACCATATCTGATTTAAGTGTTTGTAGATTTTTAGACACAGCTAATAAGGACAGTACAATTTCTGGTTTTATAGGAGCATCACAATCAAGGAGATTTTCATGGGAACTTGCACCTATGAAAAAAGGAAGCACAACTGTTTCTGTTAATATTTTAAATGAGATTTATGTTTTTAATGTAACTATTAAAGATACTACACCGGCTCCTGAACCAACTTATAATGTAACTGTAAATATATTAAAAAACCCTATTTTCATAGGGGAAGTTACTAAAGCCACAATAACAATTAAAAATACAAATAATATAAGCGGAAATTTTAATGGAGGTCGGGTATCCAGCCCTACAGAATATTGTAGATTACTTATAAATACTCAGCCCATGGCGTCAATAGCTATACCTTCACAAACAATTGGTGCAGGTGAAAGTTACACAACTGAATATTATATTCGGGGTATGACTAAGGGTACGGGTAAACTAACAGTTTCTGGAACACAATTATCAACTCAAACTAAAGAAATCACAGTAAATGAGGATAAACCATTTACATTAAATGTTTTCTCTTCTGATAATGGTTTTTATGTTGATAATGACAGTACAATGACTGCAACTATTGAATCTAATGATCCCAATTTGAATATTGTTAAAAGAGAAATCATACTAGATTCTACACATCTTAAATTTAATGATGACTCCAGCACATATACTGATAACAATAGTGTGACTGGAACAAGTTATAGTTTAAGTAAAACTGTTAAAGGAATAACAACTGGAGATTCATCCATCACTGTTAAAGTAACTACTTCGGCAGGTAAAACATATACTTTAACAAAAACATTCACAGTTGGACCAAAACCAACAATCACAGGACCGGAATATAGTTTTAATACATTAGAAGTACATGAAGGAGATTATATTACAGTCACTGTAAAATACACTAACACTTCAGAAAATGTAGGATACACTCCAAAAAATACAATAACATTACCGAACGGATTAACTGCAATGGAAGGGGGTCAAAATCTCAACTTCGGCTCAGTGAAAATCAAATCAAAATCAACAGCAACTGTAAGTAATTTAATTGTAGCAAACACTCCAGGAACATATAATTTATTATTAAACAATAAAACTTTTAAAATAAAAGTTAATGCAATTGTGATACCTACACCAACATTTGGAAACAATTGGGCAGTATTAACAAAAACAGAATTATATGCAAAAGACACAGCACAGTTAATATTGAATTATCGTGTAACTAATAATGTATATCCTGCAACACTGCCCAAAACAACAATAACATTACCAGAAAATGTAGCATTCGCTGATGGATCATCTTCAAAAACTATTGAAGGCAAAGTTTTAAACGAGGGAGAATCCTACAATAATGAGAATACAGATAGTATTTTTATTAAATTTAAAAAAATAGGAACAGGAACAATTAACATTAGTAATGAAACATTAGGAACAACATTAATAAATGTTACAACCAATCCGGAACCGGCACAATTAAACATAACATTTGATGGCATCCTTGTAGAAACAACACATGCTCAAGGAGGAACAGAAATACCAGTAATTATAGATTTTAAAAATACTGGAGGAGTAAAAGGAACATTTAAAAATGTAATCCTACAATTGTCTGGAGATGTACTTGAGTTTGAAGATGGAACACAAAAAATCACATATTCTGAAATCACAGTTGATCCAGAAAAATTTGAAAGAAAAACCATAAAAATATACACAAAAGGTGAAGGTACTGGACAATTAAAAATAACTGAAAACACTACAAATTACACAGCAACAAAAACAATTAAAATTAACAAACCAACCACTCCAGAATATGATTATAGTTTCAGTATTGAACCACCTAAAATTCCTTTATATACAAATAAAGAACAAATAACCAGCCAATTAAAAATAACCATTAAAAATACTAATAATATTCCTGGAACCTCTCCTGAGTTATATGTTCAATTAGATGAAGATTTATCATTTGGTGATGGTAGTAAAGCATATAGTATAACCGGACATAATATTCCTGCACAGGGAAAATATGATTACACATTACCATTACCAATAAAAGGATTAAAAACAGGACCTAAAACTGTTGATGTAAGAATAAAAGGAGGAGATTACATTGGAAACTTAATATTAAATATTTTAGCACCAACAATCCGAAGTTATGGTTTACTAAATTTGGAATCCTGTAAATTTAGCAATAATGAAGGAATGTTAGGCGGAGCAATATACAATACAAGTAATATGATTCGTAATGAATGTATTTTTGAAAACAACACTTCGACAGATAAATGTAACAATATTTACAACAATGGGGGCTGCGAATAATATGGTTAAAAGTTTAGCTGAAGAAATAGAAGTTATTGTGAAAAATATAAGTAACAATAATCCTCCGCCACGGAAATGTACAGTTACCGGAACATATCCTGATGGAAAATATGTTGATGTTGAAATAAGTGGAATAGGTGAAACTATTCACAAACCACTATTTGGGATGGCAGAATTAGGTGATGAGTGTCTTATTGTATTTTGTGAGGGGGATTTAAATAATGGAGCAGTTATCAGTGGAAAATATGAAACTGGTGATTTAACAAGTATTTACAGTGCTTTAGCAGAATTATCTAAAAATAAAATCACTTCGGAGGATATGTTAAATTATATAAATGAACACGGAACTTTAACAATAGATGATAATGGAATTTTAAAATTAATGATTAAAGAGGTTTTTTAAGATGGAATTGCAAGTAAATTTAAAAGAATGGCTTAAAAAATTAGTTTATATGAAAACAGAAGTAGATACTAAATTATCTTCAAAAGCAAATACTAACCACACTCATGATATAGCCAGTTTACCTGATGAAACTGACATGCTTGGTCATATGGAGAATGATTTCTATACTGCTTTAGATACAAAAGCTAATAAAACTACAGCTACCACATCTGCTAATGGTTTAATGTCTAAAGAGGATAAATCTAAACTTGATGATATTGCTACAGAAGCTAATAAAACAATTGTTGATAGTTCATTGAGTAGCTCATCAACTAATCCAGTGCAGAATAAGGTTGTAAATAGTGCTTTGAATGGTAAAGCTAACAGTAGTCACAGTCACAGTATCAGCAATATTACTAATCTTCAATCAGCATTGGATAGTAAATCAGCAACAGGACATAATCATGATGAAAGGTATTATACTGAAACAGAGATGAATACTAAGTTGAATGGTAAAGCTAACAGTAGTCACAGTCACAGTATCAATAATATTACTAATCTTCAATCAGCATTGGATAGTAAATCAGGAACAGGGCATACTCATGATGAAAGGTATTATACTGAAACAGAGATGAATACTAAGTTGAATGGTAAAGCTAACAGTAGTCACAGTCACAGTATCAATAATATTACTAATCTTCAATCAGCATTGGATAGTAAATCAGGAACAGGGCATAATCATGATGATAGATATTATACTGAAACAGAAATAGATACAAAATTAGAAAGTAAGTCAGATATTAATCACAACCATGACAATAAGTATTCCTTGCTCACTCATCACCATACAGGATTAGATGGAATATCAGACATTATATGTGATAGTGCAGGACAGCAAAGTGTTGCAGGGTATCGTAAAGTATTCCGATTAAAAATCACCAAACAATATTTTGATTCACCTGTCAGTTTTGAATTTGTACAAAGAAAATGTCGTCAAACTGGAAGAGTACACATAGTCTTTAACAGTAGCACTTCGACAGACCCGTCATTGAGAAGTTTCACATATGAGGGGGCAATTGAGATGCCTATTTATTTGTATAAGGAGTCTGCAGGTACTTGGGTGTTTATAATTAAAGAAGTAAGTAGTTATGATACTGTGAATGTAAGATTCCTTCCATTATCTTCAAGTATAAAAAATAGTTGTACGATTACACCTATAAATGAATATTTAGCTAATTTACCATCTACTAATATTCAGGTTGGTATATCTGACTTAACAGTATCAACACATACACTTGCAAACGGAGCAAAACTATACAAATACGGAAAAATCGTATTGGCAGTATTTAATAACTACCAATATTCAGGAAAAACACCAAATGTGTGGACAGATATATTTAATATACCTTCAGCTTACAAACCAATATCTACTGACAATATATATGGACATAGCCCATCTGGGATGATTTTAGCGGGGTCTAATAAAATTTCAATGTATCCTCCACAATCAAGTGGAGGTCTTTTTGGTAGTATAGTATGGGTGACCTCATAATGGATAATTCTATATATTAGTATATTCAATGATATAATATGAATAAAATCGGGGAAATTTTTAATCAATACTTTGAAATTATTTTTAAAAATAAAAAATATATTTTAATATTTGCTTTAAGTATATTATTTTTCACATTTACATTTTTTAAAGTAGAAAATTATATTTCTCCTAAAGCAGAAATTTTATTGTTAATAATCTTATTTATTTTTGGTTTAATAGCTATCATTTATTCTTTCAAACATAAAAATGAACTTCATAAAGTAGCATTTATAATAATATTACTCTTTGGAATATTAACAGTTTTCACAACACCGACATTAATTAGTATTGATGAAAATGAACATTTTGCAAGAAGTGATATGACTTCTTTAGGAATATTAATTCCTGAGTATCAAAAAGAGGGTTATGTTGTCTCAGATCTTGTTTATCAATTGCAGAATAATATGGGGCGGACCATTGTAGGTAATGATTTTTATCAAGATTCGATAAATAATACAAAAACATTTTACGATTCTGGTTTTCCTCAAAATCCTTTTTATGGGTATATTTTTTCAGGATTAGGTATTTTACTAGCAAAATTATTAGATTTAAGTGTAATTGGGGCTATGTGGCTTGGTCGTTTATTTAATTTATTATTATACGCAGGAATTTGTGCACTAGGTATTAAAAAAGCCCCGAATTATAAAATGGCGTTGTTAGTTGTTAGTTGTTTACCAATGAGTGTATTTCAAGCAGCTTCTTTTAGTGTTGATGGAGTTATATATAGTTTTTGTATATTATCCTTAGGATATTTTATTTATATGTATAAAACTTCTTCATTAATTAACTATAAAGATATTGGGGTATTTTTTATTTCAATATTATTAGTAAGCTTTTTTAAATTTCCTTATGGTTTATTTGCTTTTTTCATATTTTTAATTCCAAAAGAAAAATTTGCTTCAAAAAAATTATTCATAATATCAAGATGTATTCCTGTTGGTATAATGATTATTACTATGGCTTATAGTCTTTTTTATGCATCACATCAACTTGAAAATACAGGAAGACAAATTCATTTTATTCAAAGCAATGTAAGTCCTGAAGGTCAGATAAATTATATGATAAATAACCCTCTTAATGGAATTACTTTCTTTTTACAAAGTGCTAATTTAATTCCTGAAATGGTAATAGATTTATTTAGATTTTCATTTATGCAATGGACTTATAATTCATTTGTTCTAAGTGTATTATATCTTATTTTCTTTTCAATATTTAGTTTTATTTATCCTCATGAAGTGAACTTTAAAAAGAAAAATAGATTAAAAATAGGGGTAATATTAGTTTTAATTTATATAGGAATAATATTTATACAATATTTAAGTTGGGCATCTGTAGGTTACAATAAATTAGATATGTTACTTGGAGTTTATGCAAGATATTACATTCCACTTCTAACTCTTTGCCCATTAATATGTTACTTACCTACATCTATAAACATTAAAAATTTTGATTTAAAAATTTTATTAGTTGTGATTATATTTTTATCCGGAACATTGATATTAACAATAAGTACTTTTTACTAAAAACGTATTTGGATATTATTAATGTTTAATCTCTTTTTTTTATAATGGGAAACCGCTTGGTTAATGATTTTGTATTTTTTAAGTTTACATTTTTTTTTAAAACAAAGATAATTCTTCAATGAGGATATCTTTTTTTTTAATTCATTTTTTGTATACTCCAAGTGGTAATAATTTTGTATTTTTATATTTTACTAAAAAAAATTAGTTAATTTGAGGTAACAATGGAGGTTTAATAGATGTGATAACTTTAAACTTTGAAATTAAAAAACAAAAACTAAAAAGAATTGACAAAAATGTAATTGTCAATAAAAGTAAAAACATAATATCTTGTAAATTTGAATTTTTAGATCCCGAAAATTGGGGTAATATAGAAAAATTTGCTATTTTTACAAATGCTAAACATGATACGTATGTGTGTAGTCTTGGTAAAAATATGACTTGTGAATGTATAATTCCGGAAGAAGCGATGCTGGGAAAATTCATGAAAGTGGGGTTATTTGGTGGGGATCGGATTACTACAAATAATCTTATTATACCTTTATTGCATTCTAATTTTACTATAAATATTAAATCATCATCACAATCTACTTCTGATTTTTTTCAATACATCTTGAAAGGATTAAATGGAAAATATGATGATTTAGAGTTAGATGGGGATAAAATTTATTGTTACAGTGATGGTAATATTAAAAAGATTTTGTCTTTTGATAATATTGTATTGAATAATTATTATACTCGGAGTTATATTGATGAGAAATTATCTGTTAAATATGATGATTTTAGTTATAGTAATGGATATTTATCGTGTTATAGTGAGGGGGAGTTAAAGAAAAGGATTCCTATTAGTGTAATAGCTGATGATTTTTATAATAAAAAAGAAATTGATGAAAAAATCAATGAAATCAACAAATGTTTAGATGATTGTGTTGTTGATGGAGAGATAACTTCTAATAATGAGGGAGTTTATTTTATTTTAAAAAGATTAAAAGAGGTAAAAGAAAATGACTAAAATAAGTTTAAATATATTGCCTGCGTTGAAAAAATGGTTCGTGGAAAAAGCAAATGTTCTTACTGTGTGGAATACTACTGCAAGTGATTCTCAAATTCCTTCAGAGAAACTTGTGAAAACTGAATTGGATGCAAAAGCAGTTAAAAGTGATGTTGATATTGCTTTGAATTCTAAATTTAATAAAAGTGATATTAAGACAGTTATTAATAATACTTTAACTGATAATGATATTGTTAGTGGTAAAGCGGTTTTTGATGAAATTAAAAAGGTGGAATCAGGTATTCCCAGTGGCATGACTCATTCCGATATCACTGATTGGGATACTGCGACTTCAGGATTCGAAAAAGGAGCAAACAAAGCAACCAGTCTTGCTTCACCAGACAATACTAAATATCCAACCACCAAAGCAGTCAGTGATGGATTGGCAACTGCGAAAACAAATGCAGATAGTACTTATGCGACAAAAACAGAATTAACCGATGGATTAAAAACTAAATTAAATACTAGTGTAAAAACTACAGAATTAACCAACACATCATCTGATACTCAAATACCTTCTGCAAAAGCAGTATATGATTTATACTCAACAATACCTAAATGGCACGTAGAAATGGTTGCAAGTATAGAAGACTTACCAGCTACCGGTGTATTGGGAACAATTTACCTTGTGTCAGATAGTGGTTCTGGGAAAAACCAATATAAAGAATTTTTCTGGAACGATTCAGCCACTGAACCAGGATATGAACAATTTGGTGGGGTAGAAATTGATGTTTCTAAATTTATCACTAAAAAACAAATGACTGATTATTTAGGCAATAACAGTACTTTGAGTTTGTCTGATGCGGGGGAATTAGCGTTAACAATTGTTGATGCAACAGAATAAAAAGAGTAAAAAAACTGATTCTTTTTTTCTCTTTTATTTATATTATTTTTTTTTATTTTGGGATGATTAGTGAAGAATGTGAAAAATGTGCATTTTATGATCCTTGTGATAAAGAGGTTCCTTGTTGTTTTGAAGATGCAATTATAAAATGCAGTATTTTAAAAGAATATTTGGATGATTTAAAATTTAAAAAGGAGATGAAAATAAATGGTTAATGAACATATTAGTTTTACAAAATATTCATATTTGATGAATAGGATAGCGTACTGGTTGATAAATAATAATAAGAAGTTTAATACAAGACCGGTTTATGGTTATATGAATCGTACGGCAGATTATGGAACAATTATTAAAGTAATTAAGGAAAGAGGTACAAATTATCAAAGTGATGGTTTGATAACTGAATTTGTGGAATGTGCCATACATGATAATAAAGATTTAAGCTTTTTACCAAATTATGTGTCTGATGAAAATGGTGTTAAATACTATAAGAATTGTTTTGTGAGTATGGCTAATCGTGTATCAGCTTATGAAGTCCTAAATGGTGTTAGTCCTGCGATTGTTTATATTGAAGACCCACATGGCAACGGAACAACCAGCGACACCACAGACACCACATTAAAAAGGTTCACCGACAAATTTGGGGGTGTAACAGATATAGACTCTTGCTTGAACAAAATCAGAGGAAGAGGATATGGATATTATTATAACTCCAAATATAATACTCAAGAAACTATTAATAAGATATATAATAAGCAAGGAGTTAATTGTACTGATTCAAGTCAATTATTTTACCGTTTAGGACTTGCATTAGGGTATAATGTACAATTCATTCATGTACGATGTAGAAGTGGGACTGGGCATGTAAGGCTCAGATTGAAACATTCTAAGCATACTGGGGGCTCTTGGATTTATCGTGACCCTGCAGCAGTTTTAAATGGAAACAGTGTTTCAAGTAATTGGTGTATGAATGGTACGATTTTAGCGTATGATCCAGCTTGGATTTTCAGTGATTTGTATCAATGATTTTTTTTGATGGATTCTACTTTTTTTTAGTGGAATTCTTTATTTTTTTTTATAAAAATAAGTAGTAATAAATAGAAACCTTTATATACTATAGTAACCAATATAATAATAGAACTACAAGGAGGTGAAAAACATTGATAGAAAAGAATTAATTGGGATACTTGGATTAATACTCCAAGTCATCTCAATAATAATAACACTAATGAGGGGATGAAAATCTCCTCACACAATTTAATATATTAAAATTTTTATTATTTAAATTTTCTCAAAAAAGGAGGATAAAAAAATGATAACACTAACAAACATAATCAATGTAATTATAACATGCCTATTCATAATATTAGTAATATCTGAAAGGGATAACCCAAAGAAACTTCCAATTGTACTATGTACAATTTCAATATTGCTAACAATTTTAAGTTTTGTCCTATAATATCATGACAATAACTTTTTTAATTTTTTTAAAAATGGAGGAATGACTTATGGAAAGAAGCACAATAAAATTAGAAGTAAGTTTAATTAATAAAATAAAAGAAATACAAGCATTAAACGGTTACAAATCAGTAAATGAAACAGTAAAACATATCCTGCCACAAGGAACAGTAACACCTGAAACAGTAACTTATGAACAACCGGCATTCACATTGAAAAGTGGAGATATCTATAAGAACATCTCGTGGAGTGAATTAAAAAAAGCAGAAGTAGGTACTCAATGGAGCAATAGTGAAACAGCAACAGTAATATACAAAGATGAATTTGGAGTACTCATAAGATTTATAGATTCTTACAAGGATGCTTATTTAAATTACTTCCACTTTTTATAAACTCCGTACAAGGATAAAGGTTTAATTTTGGGGGGGATAAAATTTAAAACCTATTTTTGATATAATATTTAATCGAGTAGAATGTTTTAAGTATGTTATAATTAACTCGTTGTAGACACGACTGTTGAATTTAGGTAAACAATTATAAGTTATGAAAAATATAGTAAGTGTTATATTTTTATAAATTATTTATGGAGAATATTTCATGGAAAAAGGAACTGATGTTTTAAAAGAAGGCTTCGCTAAAATGACAAAAGGTGGAGTTATTATGGATGTTGTCAATGCAGAACAAGCAGGAATTGCAGAAGATGCTGGTGCAGTAGCTGTTATGGCTTTAGAAAAAGTACCTGCAGATATTCGTGCAGCTGGTGGAGTAGCTAGAATGGCTGACCCTACTATTGTTGAAGAAGTTGTAGATGCAGTTTCAATTCCTGTTATGGCTAAAGCTAGAATAGGTCATATTGCAGAGGCACAAATTTTAGAAACATTAGGTGTAGATATGATTGATGAAAGTGAAGTACTTACACCTGCTGATGAAGAATATCATTTAAACAAAAAAGAATTCACTATTCCTTTTGTATGTGGTGCACGTAATTTGGGGGAAGCTTTAAGGAGAATTGATGAAGGTGCTGCAATGATTCGTACCAAAGGTGAACCTGGTACAGGAAATATTGTTGAAGCAGTTCGTCATATGAGAATGGTTTTAGGAGAAATCAGAACTATTCAAGGTTTAGATGAAGAAGAATTATGGAAATACGCAAGAAAAATAGAAGCTCCAATTGACCTTGTTAAAGAAACCGCACAACTCGGTAAATTACCAGTAGTTAACTTTGCAGCTGGAGGTATTGCTACTCCTGCAGATGCTTCTTTAATGATGCAATTAGGTTCTGACGGTATTTTTGTAGGTTCTGGAATCTTCAAATCCAATAATCCTGAAGCATTTGCTAAAGCTATTGTTGAAGCAACTGCAAATTATGATAAACCTGAAGTATTAGCTGAAGTTTCAAAAGGACTTGGAGAAGCTATGAAAGGTTTAGAAATGTCTACATTATCTGAAGCTGACAGAATGCAAGACAGAGGAATTTAAATTCCTTATTTTTACTTTTTTTCATGACAATTGTGGTTATTGGTCCACTAGCACAAGACCAGATTATTACTCAAAATTCAAAAACATATGCTGCCGGAGGAGCTAGCTATTTTCAATCATTTGTTTTTGAAGAATTTAATATGGATTATGTTGCAGTTGCAAACTTCAATAATCTGGATTTAATTAGGGATTTTCCAAATTTAGGTAATTTAATTCCTATTGTTGGCGATGATACTCATTATTTTATTAATGAATATCCTGAAAACGATAATTTGGACATCCGGAAACAATACAGCAATTTTGCAAACATTCCAATTTTAAAAGACCAGTTGGAGTTTGTTTTTGATGATATTTTAGAAATTGATGCATTTGTTTTAAATCCGTTAAATAGGAATGATTTTCCTGTTGAAACGATTGATTATTTAAAAACTTTCGATGTGCCGATTTATTTATCCATGCAGGGTTTTTTACGCATTCCTGATGAGAAAATTGATGATAAAAATTATTCAATTAAATTAGAAAAACCCGATAATTTGGATGATATTTTAAATGGAATTACAGCTATATTTTTAGATGAATCTGAAGCTAAACTTGTATTTGATGATGATAATTACAGCAGATATGACATTGATGAAATTGTAATTACAAATGCAAGTGAAGGTTCCAGAATTATTTGTGGTAATGAAATTAAAATTGAAGCCTTTGAAGTTGAGGATATAGCAGATTCAACAGGCTGTGGAGACACATATATGGCAGCTTATATTTTAAAGAGATTGCTTTTAGATTCACCAGAAGAAGCAGGAGAATTCGCTTCATTAATAGCTAGTGAAAAATTAATGTCATTCGGACCATACAAATCTTTAATATAACTTTAATTTAGTTATATTGTGATTATGGATATTTATAAGAATATTACTCGTTTTTTTAAGCTTTTATTTAAATTTTATTTAATTAGAAAACTTTATTAATTAATGAAAAAATAATTATATATGATTTCTGAATTTTTTTAGTTTATATAATAAAGGGGCAATATGTTAAATAATTCATCAGATAAAATTAAAAAGGAGTTTGAAAACTTACGTAATGAGCTTTTAGATTTAACTTTAAGAAATCAGCTTCTTAATTTTAAAACCAGAGCCAGAACAATTACAATTTCAAACCAATCACCAATTAACATTTACCAGACATTGGTTCTGCAAAATAATAAAATGTATTTTGTAGCTAATAAAAAAGAGAAAAAAGAGGAAAAATCCGGATTTTCAATTTGGGATCATGCTCCATTTGATCTTTCAAGGTTTACTGATGGAGATAAAACATTATCTACAGATTTGACTCCTAATGAGCTTCAAAAAAGATTGTTTTATATTAATAACCAAGCTAAAACAATGTTGCAGGAACAGGGTTACAATATTCTTTATTTGGCTGTTGGATTTTTGGAATGGAGAGATAATACCAAACCAAAACAGGTAAATCATGCTCCATTAGTTCTTATTCCAGTTGCAATGGAACGTAAAAAGGTAGGCAAATCCTTTAATTTAGAGTGGACAGGAGAAGACATTCAAACAAATATCTCTATTAAAGCTAAATTAAAAGAAAATGGTATTGAATTTCCGGATTTTGAATTTAAAAAATATGGTGAAGCTATTGACCATTATTTAAGAGAAGTTAGAGATTCTGTTAGAGGAATCGGTGAATGGAAAGTTAATACTAATATAGCTTTAGGTTTCTTCAGTTTTACTAAATTTGTAATGTACAATGATTTAAATCCGGAAGCATGGGAAAATAATGTGGATTTAACTAAAAATGAACTGATACAGGCTATATTTAATCCAAGTGTTAATGATAAGAAAGCATTTAAAGAGGAAGACATTGATTCTCAGCTGGAATACTCTAAAATGTATCAGGTTTTAGATGCTGATTCTTCACAGATTGCAGCTATCCAGGATGTTAAAGCAGGAAGGAATCTGGTTGTAGAGGGACCTCCTGGAACAGGTAAATCTCAAACAATTGTAAATTTAATAGCTGAGCTTCTTGCTGAGGGAAAGTCCGTTTTGTTTGTCAGTGAAAAAATGGCTGCATTAGATGTGGTAAAAGACAGACTGACAGGTGTCGGATTAGGCAAGTTTATATTGGAACTGCATTCACACAAAACAAGGCGTAAAAAATTTCTGAAGGATTTGGAAAAAGCTACAACAGTAAGGTCTCAGGAGCCAATAAATATAGATCAGACAATAAGAAAACTTGAAACATTAAGACAGCAGCTTGATGATTATGCAGAAATTATTCATAAGCCTTTATATGGAGTTCAATTATCAGCATTTCAGTTATATGGTTTAAAAGAAGCGGCTGATGAGCATTTTTCAAGAAGTGACCGTATAATTCCATTGGTCAGATTTGATCATCCTGAAACTTTAACTTTAAAGGATTTGGATGATATTACCATATCTTTGGAAAACTTGGCTGAGCTGTATCAAACAATTTCTAAGGAAAATCCGTGGAGTAAATGTGCTCCAAAAAGTTTGCTTCCTGCAGATTTAAGGGAAATTGAGCAATTGATTAATGACACATTACATGCTTTAGATGACTTTTTAGTTGAAAGGGGAAGAGTTTATGACATTTATGGAATTAAAAAACCGGAAACACTTAATGAATTTGAAAAGTCTCTTTCAGCATTTGATATAATCAGTTCTAAAAATTCTGAATTAATTGATGGTGATATATTAAAATCTGGAGCATGGAATAATAACAATGATGATGCTTATGGATTAATAAATGAATTGGAAAAATATCAAAAAGTAGCCAAATCATTAGATAGGTTTAATTCAAGCATATTTTCTGCAGACATTGACAGATTAATTGGAGAAGTTCGGGAAAGCACCCATAAGAAATTATCCAGATTATTTGGTAATAAACCTCATATTGAGCTGGTTGAAAGATATTATAATGGTCCAGTTCCTAAATCTCCTGAAGATGTTTTATTTGATTTGGAACAGGCAAAACAAGTAATAGCTATTAAAAAGCAATTGGATGCAAATGAGTCATTAGCTCGCAAATATTATGGTGATTACTGGCATTTAGGTGCAAATGTCAATGATTTAAAAGAAATAGCAAAGTGGATGAATGAATTTATATCTTTAACACGTGATGGAATCTTTTCACAAAATACTATTGATATTTTATCTAAGGATATGTTCAGCATAAATCCTAAGGAAGATTTAACTGAATATATTGAATCAGGAAATTTATTTGAAAGTGAACTTAAAAAATTAGAATCCAAATTAAATCCTAGAAGTAAACTAATCTTTAAAAGAGATACTGGTGATGTTGCTTTTGAGAGATGGCAGGAACAGCTATATAATTGGAGAGGACAGCTATCCAGTCTTCACTTATGGTCTCAGTATTTGAATACTAAAAATGCTTGCAGGGGAACTGACTCTGAACAGTTTATTGATTCAATTGAAAGAAGAGACATTAAAAAAGATGATGTTAAAGCATTGGTTCAAGGAAACTTTGCAGATTCATTACTGAATATTTTATTTGTTGAAAATCAGGAACTGGCTACATTTATCGGAGAATTGCATGAAAACAGAATAAAAGAGTTTGAAGATTTGGATAAAAAAATATTGTCCCTAAACCGCAAAAGAATTTTCCAAAAATTAAATAATAATATTCCACAAATATTTGGAGCTACTGAAAACCCAGAAGCTAAAATACTTGCTGGAGAATTTACAAGAAAAAGCGGGCACCTGCCAGTTAGAAAATTATTGGAAAAAGCAGGAGGAATAATTAAAAAGATAAAACCATGTTTCATGATGAGTCCTTTATCTGTTGCACAGTATCTTGACCCTACAAATGAAGAATTGCAGTTTGATGTTGTTATTTTTGATGAGGCAAGTCAGGTTAAACCTGAAGATGCATTAGGTGCATTTATGAGAGGTAAAACAGCAGTTGTAATGGGAGATACTCAGCAATTGCCTCCAACATCTTTCTTTGATCAAATGGCAACTGGTGAAAGCGAAGAGGAAGTGGCTACTTCATTGGATATGGAAAGTATCCTCCATTTATGTAAACTGTCATTCCCTGTTAAAATGCTAAAATGGCATTATAGGAGCCGTCATGAATCTTTAATTTCTGTTTCAAACAAGGAATTTTATAATAATGAGCTGTTGGTATATCCTTCTCCATCTCATGATGATCCTGAACTGGGATTAAAATTACATTATAATCCGAATACTGTATATGATAGAGGTTCGTCATCTGCAAACCATTTGGAAGCTCGTGATGTTGTAAAAGAAATTTTCAATCATTTTGACAAATATGGGGATACTAAAAGTTTAGGTGTCGGAACATTTTCCGTTGCTCAAAAAAATGCAATTCTTGAAGAATTGGAAATTGAACGTAAAAAGCGTCCTGAATTGGAGCCATTATTCTCAGAAAATAAGGATGAACGTTTCTTTGTTAAAAACCTTGAAACAATACAGGGGGATGAAAGGGATGTTATCCTAATAAGTGTAGGATATGGTTATGACCAAGCAGGAAAAATGTCTTTAAATTTCGGTCCGTTAAATCAGGATGGTGGGGAAAGAAGGTTAAATGTATTAATTACACGTGCAAGGGAAAAATGTGTAGTATTTTCCAACTTCAAGGCTTATGATATGCATTTAACAGCCAATCCGCCATATGGTGTAAAAGCTCTAAAAGAATTCCTGTCATATGCTGAAAACTTGACATTGGGAGCATCACAAATAACTCAGCAATCCAGTGAACCGTTTGAAGATGCAATAGCCAGTTTCCTGGCTGAAAATGGTTACACAGTAGATAAACAAATTGGATGTGCAGGATTTAGAGTGGATTTGGCTATTGTTGATGATGAAAATCCTGGAAAATATATTTTGGGAATTACAACTGATGGAAAAATGTATGCATCAAGTAAAGTAGCTGGAGACAGGGACAGGTTAAGGGAACAAGTCCTAAAAGGTCTTGGATGGAAACTTTACCATTTATGGTCTACAGACTGGTATAGGAATAGGGATTTAGGACGTAAAAGATTACTTGAAGCTGTTGAAGTAGCTATTAGAGAAACCCGTGAAGAAGAAAAACGTAAATCAGAAGAAGCTAAAAAACTGGCTGAAAAAAGGAAAAAAGAAGCTGAAAAATTAGCTGAAGAATTGCGTATTGCAAAACAAAAAGAGCTTGAAGAACAAAAAGAAAATGAAAAATCAACTCCTGATATTGGGGAAGATGAAAATATAGAAGTCATCCCTCCTGAAGATGATTGGGACTCTGGTGAAAATAAAACTGATTTCGATAATGTTGATGATTATTTATCTGAAGAAAATGATGATGAATCAGAGTTTAGTGAGGATGTGGTTTCTGATATTGATAATGATGAGAATATTGAGGTTGTTTCTTCTAAAGATTACAGTTCTGAATTTAATGAGAACGCAGTTTCTGATGTTGATGTTGTTTCTCCTGAAGATGACAGTTCTGAATTTAGGGAAAAAATGGATTATGATCATGGAAATGATGTTGTTTCTTCTGAAGATAATGAATCAGAGTTTAAAGAAGATGTTGTTTCTGATGTTGAAATTATTCCTATTGAAGATGACGGTTCTGAGTTTAGTGAGGATGTAATTTCTGATGTTGATGTTGTTTCTTCTGAAGATGGCGGTTATGAAGTTAATAATGATTCTTTAAAATCTAAAAAAGAAGATTCATTCGAATCTAAAGGAAGAACTTATCAAAAATCTTCAAATAATAAAAATAAATCTATTAAAGACGAAGATAAATCTAAAAAGAAATCTTCTTTATCAAAAGGTTTTGGCATTAGTTCAATTTTCAAATCTAAAAAGAAAAATATGCAGGAAAACACTGGAATGGATGATATTAAATTTAGTAAAAATATTGAACATGAGAATGAATTAAATCTTAAAAAGGATGCTGCAGATTCAAAACCCGAAGAAAAAGCGAAAGAGGTAAAATCTAAGGATAAAAACATTGATAATGAGGATATAAAATCTAAAGATGATGAATCAAACACTTCAAAATCTGAAAATGACATTAAATTAGAAAGCAATTCGGAAGAAATTAAATCTCAACTAAGTTCTGATGAGGAAGCAGATTCTGTAGAATCAAATGATAATAAATCTAAAAACAGTTCTATTAAAAGTATTTTCTTTGATAATGAAAGACTGGAAAACAAAGAACATGGAACAATAACTAGTGCGATTATTGGTAAATCTAAATTGGAAGAAGAGGAAATTGAAACCGTAGGTGGTGAAATAATGGAGAATGAAAATCCTAAGTTACATAGGCCAACTCCTAAAGATAAGTATGTTGTAGAACCTGAAATTGTTGATGAAAATTCACAAGAGGATGAGGAAAAATTATATGAAAATCTGAAATTTAAGTCTAATGTGGATTTGGATGATGAGGATATTCATAATGTGGCTTCTAATATTGTGGCAAATGCTTTTGAAGAAGTAATTTCAGATGTTAATAATGAAAAAGACAGTGAAGCAAATATCATTGATGAAGATTATTATCAAGATTATGATGATGAAAATCAATATGCTCAACAAGATGACAATATTTCACAGGAAACATCAGCTACATCTACATCAGTTAATCAAAATGGTTATTATCAGGGAGTAAGTGGCATTACTAACCCTCTTAAAAAGAACAATGTTTACCATAAAACAGATGACAGTAAAAACAAATCTGTTAAAGATTCTCTTGTTGATTTAAAAAACGAAGTAAAATACATTAATAAATCATTAAAAGAAATTGAAAATCCAACACCTGCTGAATATGTAGCTGTAATTGACAGAACTGAAGAGTATGATCCAAATGATTACATAACTCCTGAACATGATGAAGATGAATATGTGTTTTCCCAGGATGAAACAGAAGAATTGACTTTTGCCGAAGCTGAAGAAAAAAGATATGAACAGGAAAAGTTAATGGAAGCACTTAAAAAAGAAATAGCCAGTGATGAAAATGTTATCATTCCTATTCATGAAGAAAAAAGAAGGCAGCAAATCCAGGATCAGGCTTTGGAGGACATTATTCAAACAGCTAATGAAGACTATGCTGAAATTGAAAAAGAGAGATTTAAAAATAACAATACATTAAAAGCATTTGATGACAAGAAACTTCCTGGAAAAGTTAAACTTAAGGATGAAATTGTAGAGTATAAGCAGGCTGAAGATATTGGTTTAACATCACAGGAAGATCTGTTTAAAAAGTCTAGTGAGGAAGTAGCTAAGTCTATTGATAAAATTGTGGAAGTGGAAGGTCCGGTTCACATCAGTGAAGTTATTAAAAGGGTTAAGGACAGCTGCAATATAAAAAGAGCTGGTGCTAATTTGAAAAAGGCAGTTAATGGAGCTATTAGTGCATCTGAAGATGCCGGAAACATTATTAAAATTGGTGACTTTTTATATGATTCTGCAAGTAATGATGTAAGTATCAGAAAAAGGCATAAACCTAATATTGATTTAATTTCTGATGAGGAAATAGCTAAAAATATTGAAAGAATTTTAGTTCATAAACAGTCACTGTCTGCAAAATCCCTGCCGAAAGAAGTTTCAAGGAATTTTGGATTTAAATCAACTTCTAAAAAGACAGCTAATAAAATCAACAGTGTTTTGGATTTGATGATAGCTGATAATAGAGTCAAGTTGGATAATGATATTGTTGAGTTAAAATAGTGTAGAATCATGTCAACAAAAGTTAAATCTCCAGAAAATTTACCTAAAAAACCAGGTGTTTACATAATGAGGGACGCCAATGATGAAATTATCTACATTGGCAAAGCTAAAAATCTTATTAATCGAGTCAGGTCTTATTTTAGAGAAAAACTGGACAGGCCTAAAACTCAAATTTTAATGAGTCATTTTGACAGTTTGGAGTATATTGTAACTAATTCTGAAAAAGAAGCTCTTATATTAGAAGCCACTCTTATTAAAAAACATCGTCCAAGGTATAATGTGCAGCTTAAGGATGATAAGAGATATCCTTATGTCAAAATTACAAATGAGAAATATCCTAGGCTGATTATAACAAGAAACATTACAAAAAACGGAATATATTACGGTCCGTTTACAGATGTAACTTCTGTTAAAAAAACTGTAAAATTCTTAAAATCATTGTTTAAAATTAGGACCTGCAGAAATATGGATGGACCATGTCTGAATTCTCAGATTGATTTATGCTACGCTCCGTGTTCCGGCGAAATTTCAAAAGAGGAGTACGATGAAATAATCAATAAGATTGATTTGTTCTTTCAGGGAAAATATTCTGTTATTGTTAAAAATCTTAAAAAGGAAATGGCTGAAGCAGCTGAAAATGAACAATTTGAAAAAGCCGCTGTTTTAAGAGATCAGATAACTTCCATTGAAGAGATTATGGAAAAACAGTTTGTTGATTTGGTTGATGATGATTTAGACCAGGATGTAATAGCTATTGCTCCTAATGATAATGAAGTTGTAGTTATTATAATGCCTATCAGAAACGGTAAGATTGTTGGACGTGATGACTTTTTAATGAGCGGATCACAGTATGAATCAAATTCTGAAATATTATTTGCATTTATTCAGCAGTATTACGGATTCAATCGCCATATTCCAAAACAGATTCTTTTAAATGAACCTATTGATGATACTGAACTGCTTGAAGAGTGGTTAAGTGATTTAAGGGGCAATAAAGTTTATATTAAAGTGCCTATGAAAGGCGTAAAGCTTAGACTTGTCAACATGGCTCAAAAAAATGCCGAAATTATCAAACATCAGAAGAAAGCTATGGAAAATTCATTAATTGAGCTTAAAAAATATCTGAAGCTTGATAAACTTCCGAGAATTATTGAAGGTTATGATATAAGTAATATTTCAGGTAAATTTGCTGTTGGTTCAAAAGTTTCTTTTAAAGATGCAAAACCAAATAAAAAGAAATATAAACGTTTTAAAATTGAAACTCCGGGACCTAATGATTTTGCTATGATGAAAGAATTGTTAACACGCCGTCTAAAAATGATTGACACAGATGAAGAACCTGATTTGATTGTTATTGACGGAGGTAAAGGTCAGTTAGGTATGGCCTGTGAAGTTTTGGATGAGCTTAATTTAGTTCATATTCCTATTATTGGACTGGCTAAGGAATTTGAAGAAATTTATATTCCTAATTCTAAAAGACCAATTATTATTCCTAAAAATAATAAGGCTTTGCATTTGCTTCAGCAGGTTAGAGATGAATCTCACAGATTTGCAATTACTTATCACAGAAAATTAAGAAGCGATAATATAAGCGAATCCTCATTGGATGATATTCCAGGCATTGGTAAAAAACGTAAAATCAATATTTTAAAGGAATTTGGAACTATGGATAAGGTTAAAAATGCTTCTGTCGAAGAATTGGCTAAAATAAAGGGCATGAATGAGAAAGTAGCCACTAATGTTTATGAATATTATCATTAATCATCTTTATTTGATTTTTTATAAAATTCTATTTTTTTTCAATTAGATTTAAATATGATGAATTTTAATAAGTTTAATACAGTAAAAACAATTTATTGGGAATTAGATACTATGGTTAAGTGTCCAAGATGTGGATATGAAAATAACGGTATTTCAGTATACTGTGAAAATTGTACATATCCGATTAAAAATCCACAAACTGCTAATTCAAATAATAAAAAAGACAACGGATGGAATATTAGCACAGGTAAAAAAATAGCTATTGTTTTAGGAATTGTGGTAATAGCTTTATTATTATTTTCATTTATTTATAACTCAACTCAGCCTGATAACAAAAGTTCATTAAATGTTATTTCCGCTGATGAAAAAGTACAGGAAGGTTCCAATTATCCTTATCAGGCACATATAATTTACAATGGAACCTGGTCCGGTAAAGTGGGAGATCCAAATTATATCCGCGAAGTATCAGGTCGTGGAGATGAATCATACAATTTAGACTGCGCACCATGGGACAAAGTAACAATGGTAATTGAAAAATCAGACGGCAGTTCCAATGAACTTAAAATAGAACTTCTTAAAAATGGTAATGTAGTAGCTGAAAACTCAACTACTAGTTCAACCGGCAGTGTGGTTATCAATTATAATTATTAGTTTGAAACTTCATTAACTTTAGCTTCTAACAATTCAATAAGTTCTTCAGTTTTGTATATTCTTATTTCTTCTTTATCTGGTTGGAATATTTTTATAAATGCAATTAAATCATGGCATAACTGATCATATTGTATATTGAATGTATTGAAGTTGGATAATAAAGCAATTACTTTTTCCTGGTTTAAATCATCATTATCCTTTAGTATTCTTTCAATATTTGCAAAATGTGTTTCAATCATTAGTTTGTCATTTTCTAAAGTGTCAATATATTCTTGAATTTTGTTGCTGTTAGTCATTTTAATCACTTATTTTAAAATATATTTAATTAAAATATATATAGCTTCAATTATAAAATTATCTATATTATTGTTGGGGCATAAAACATGATTAAAGTTGACAATATTAGTAAAACATATGAATTAGATAACAAGGATAAAGTTATCGGAATTAAAAATATCAGTTTTGAAGTTAAAGAAGGGGAAATCCTTGGAATAATGGGAAGAAGTGGTTCTGGTAAAACTACTCTTTTAAGATTGCTTAGAGGAGTTGAAGAACTTGATGAAGGAAGCATAACAGTTAGTGATGTAACTGTTCGTGCAGGTGATTCTCAATTTTATTATAATCAACTTAAAAAAGAAACAGCTATTCATCTTCAAAGATCATTTGGTATATGGCCTGAAACAGTCCGTGAAAATGTTTTAAGGAAATTATATGCTCGTAAATATTTTGATGAAGAAAGTACTGATTTTAATGTAGCTGAAAGTGAATTTGGTGATGAGGCAGATAAGATACTGGATATGGTTTCTCTAACTGATAAGGCTGATCATTATGCTGCTGTGTTAAGTGGTGGTGAAAAACAAAGATTGATTATAGCTAGACAACTTGCAAAACAGCCAAAAGTATTGCTTCTTGATGAACCAGCTACAATGGCATGCCCTAAAACAAAACAAGAAATTCTTGATGCTGTTAAAAAAATCAATAAAGAGTTAAATATTACAGTTGTTGTTGTCTCTCATTTACCTGAAATTCAAAGATATTTGGCTGATAGAGTTATTTTGCTTGAAAATGGTGAAATTAAAAAAGACGGCAATCCTGATGAGATTATTGATGAGTTTTTAAGTGAAATGGAAGAACCTGAAGATATTGAAAACATTTCAACTGATGAAACTGTTATTAAAGTAGAGGATATCTATAAAAGATTCTATTTATTCTCTGGGGGAGAAGTTCTACAAATTAAGGATATAAACTTTGATGTTAAAAAGGAAAATATTATAAGTCTTATTGGCCCTAGTGGAGCAGGTAAAACAGTTTTGCTTAGAATGTTGGCTGATTTGGAATTGCCTGATAAAGGGAAAGTTGTTTATGAACTGGATGGTGACTGGGTAGATATTTCAATGCCAAGTATGCAGCGTATGGATGTAAGAAGAAAATTAGGTTTTATGTATCAGGAATTTGCCTTAAGTTATTATTCAACTGTTTTAAGCCAGTTAGCTACCCGTTTAGGTTATAAAAATCAGGATGTTGTAAAACAAGCAAGGAAAAAAGCTGAAAAATTAGGATTAGGTGAAGAATTGCTGGACTCACTTTATGCTTTAATTGACTTGCCTGAAAGTGAAGCAAGAGACCTTTTAGCTAAAATAGGTTTGATGCCTGATATTTTAGAAGATTTATTCCCTAAATTCCCTGAAACAGCTACTAAAGAGGCAGTAAAAGATATTTTTGGATTGCTTGATTTGCCTTTGGATATTTTATATAGAAAATCATATGAATTATCTGGTGGTCAGGAAGTTAGGGTAATGCTTGCTTTAATTTTAATTTCAAAACCTGAATTCTTACTTTTAGATGAACCGTTTGGAGATTTAGACCCGATTACTTTAAGAATTGTAGCTAATTCCCTTAAGAAAATATCTAAAGAATATAACATCACTGTCATAATGATTTCACACAATACTGACTTTGTTAAGGAAGTAAGTAACAGAACTCTTCTTATGGAAGACGGTAAAATAGTAGATGATAGTGAAGATGTTGATAAAGCTGTTGATAACTTTATTAACTTATGTCATGCTGACTATTTAAAGGAGAATAATTAAATGTTTGATATTATTGCTGTTCCTGTTGACGGATCTGAATATGGGTATAATGCTGCTGATGTAGCTATTGAAATAGCTAAGAAATTTGATTCTAAAATAGCTGCCATTCATGTTCTGGAGGAATTCTCTTTTAGTAACTATGGTGAATCAGAAGATAATGGAAATAAAATTCTGGCAAAAGTTACTAAAAAGGCTAATGATGAAGGAATAGATACTGTTGAGCATTTATTAACTGCTGATGCTTTAAGAGATATGAAATTTATCATTAATCAGGCACATGCTGATTTGGTTGTTATCCATGCATTAGGTTCAGATGATAAAAGATTTGTTTCTTTTGAAGAAAATGAAGTATCTCAAAATCAAATAGGTTCTGTTAGTGAAAGGCTTTTAAGAACTTCTGATGTTCCGGTTGTTTTAGTTAGGTAAAAAGTTGTATAAAAGAGTTTAAATATTATAACGAACTTAGTATTCATAACATAAACTATTTTAGTTTTTTATAAAAAAGGAGACTTTTAATTTATGATTGTAAAAGATTGGTGTTCATTCTGTGGAGAATGTGCAGGAGTTTGTCCGAGAAATTTAATACAAGTTAAGGAGTATAGCTTAGTATTTGATGAAAGTGAGTGTAGAGAATGTAGTACATGCGTTGATGCTTGTCCTATTAATGCTTTGGAGAAAGAAGATTAAGGAGATTATTCTATGATTGAAACTGATGTATTAGTAATAGGTGGAGGACCAGCAGGTTCTTCAGCAGCAAAACATGCAGCTCTTGGTGGGGCAAAAGTCATTTTACTTGATAAAAGATCTGAAATCGGTGCTCCAAAAAGATGTGCTGAAGGTGTTTCTAAAAAAGGTCTTGCAAAACTTGGTATTGAACCAAGCCCACGCTGGATTACTAAAGAAATTGATGGTGTAAGACTTACTTCTCCTGATGGAACTGATATCTGGTTAACAGAAGAAGAAATTGAATTGCCTGAAGCAGGTTACATTCTTGAAAGAAAAGTATTTGATAAACATATGGCTATGGATGCTGCAAGAGCAGGAGCTGAAATCAGAATCAAAACTTTAGCTACTGGAATGGATAAAATTGAAGATGGCTTTATTGTTTCTACAGAATCTATGGGTAAAACTGAAGAAATTAAAGCTAAAATAGTAATTGCTGCAGACGGTCCTGAAGGTCATGTTGCAAGATGGGCAGGTCTTAAAGGCAGTGCAAAAGCTAAAGAAATGGAATCCGGAGTTCAATATGAAATGGTAAATGTTGAATTTGACAGAGAAGCAGTCATTGAATTCTATTTCGGGTCATGTGCACCTGGAGGATATGTGTGGATTTTCCCTAAAGGTGATGACATAGCTAATGTAGGTTTAGCTATTCTCCAGCATAAAGCAACAAAACCAGCTATTGAATATTTGGATGATTTTATAGCTAAATGTCCTGCAACTAAAAATGCTCAGGCTGTTGAATTAAATGTTGGTGGAGATCCTGTTGGAGGAATGCCTAAAAAAATGTATGATGATAACATTTTGGTTTGTGGAGATGCAGCAGGTCAGGTAAACCCATTAACCGGTGGAGGAATCATAAGCGGTATGACTGGAGGAATGTATGCTGGTCAGGTAGCTGCTGAAGCTATTAAAGAAGGAGACCATTCTAAAAAATTCCTTAAAAAATACGATAAAATAACCCGTGATGATTTATCTCATGAAATTGACAAATACAAAAAAGTTCAGGAGTATATGTTAACTTTATCTGATGAAGAACTTGACAATATTGCTCATGCATTCCAGGATGTTAACTTTGAGAAAATTTCAACTACTGAACTTGTTAAAGCTTTAGTAAAAGTATCTCCTAAAGCTTTATTGAAATTAGGTAAATTTATTTAAGGTGATTTTATGATTCTAGTTACTGGTGGAGCAGGTTACATAGGTGCTCATACTAATAAAGCCCTAAATCAGGCAGGTTATGAAACTGTTGTTGTTGATAATCTTTCTAAAGGTTATGAAAACTTTGTTAAATGGGGACATTTTGAAAACTATGACTTTGGAAGTAAAGATTTAAGGGAAGTTTTTGAAAAGTACGATATTGATGGAGTTTTGCACTTCGGAGCCTTTTCATCAGTAGCTGAATCTGTTGAATTACCTCAAAAATATTTTAAAAATAATTATAAAAATACAATTAATCTTTTACAAATAATGAGGGAATTTGGAGTTAATAAGTTTATTCTCTCATCTACTGCTGCTGTATATGGAAATCCTGAAAAGGTTCCTATTACAGAAGACCAAGAATTAAAACCGATTAATCCATACGGTCATTCCAAATTCATAACTGAAAAGGCACTGGAACGTGAAGCTGCAAAAGGAGATTTTAATTATGTGGCTTTAAGATATTTCAATGCAGCAGGTTGTGATTTTGATTGTGAAATTGGAGAACTGCACGAACCGGAAACTCATTTGATTCCTTTAGTGTTAGATGCAGCTATTGGAAGAAGAGATTCCATTTCTATTTTTGGAACCGATTATAATACTCCAGATGGAACATGTGTTCGTGATTATATTCATGTTAATGATTTAGCTAAAGCTCACATTGACGCTTATGAATATTTATGCAATGAAAATGAATCTAATGTATTTAATTTAGGTAATGGAAAAGGATTTTCTGTTAAAGAAGTAATTGACATGGTTAAAAAAGTAACTGGAAAAGAATTTGCAGTTAAATTAGATGAACGCCGTGAAGGAGATCCTGATATTTTAATTGCTGATGCAACAAAAATTAAAGATAAATTAGGTTGGACTCCTCAGTATGATTTGGAAACTATTGTTGAATCTGCTTGGAACTGGCATAAAAAAATATATCAAGACTAGGTTATAGCTATGGAAAATGAAAATAGCGTAATTTCAAAAGTTGATGTACGTATAATTGTATCTGGATTGGATATTGCTGAAGTTGTATCTAAATCTGTAGATAATACTCAGCTTGAAAGGGATTATAATATAATTGTTTCTTCAATTATCCCTACAAATAATTTTGAAATAGCAAAAAAAGTAGCTAACGGTGGAGATATTATTCTCATTGGAGGTTATGGCCAGGATGAGAATTACAATTTACTTTTCAATGATTTAAAAACTGATTTTAATCATGTCGGTTTATTCGATTATAATAACATTATTAAAAATGAAACTGTTGACTCAAATTTGGCTGCTGATGAAATACTGAATTCCATTATACGTGCAGCTTTATCTTATTCTTTAAATTTAGTTAATGTTCATACTTTAGAAAATAAATTATTAAAATTAACTCATAAATACAATAGCTTACTTGATGATTACAATAAACTCATTGAAGATTATGATGATGTATCTTTAAAAAATAAGGAATTGCAAGAAACTATTGATGATTTAAAATCTGATTTTACCGCTTTCAAGTCTCGTTATGAGGATATTTACTCTAAGGAATTCCTTGAAATTTATAATTTGAATGATTTGTGGCAGGAAGCTTTTAGAGAAGACCTTACAGATGCAAAAAAAGTTACAATAGCTACAAATAAGTTTAAACCGGAGAATATTATTGTTGGTCAGGGTTATATTGGTGCCCAATCAAGACAGGATGCAATAGACTGGCTGAAAATTATCAAAACAGCTTTAATATTTGTTGGAAATGATGAAGAAGACTTGAAACGAGATTTAAATAAAACTTCAGAAGTTGAAGATGATTATGATATCTCAAATAATTTTGAGAATTTTTGGGATTAAATCACTATAATTTTATACTAATAAAAAGAAAGTTTATAATTAATAATTATATGATATATGGGAGATTGTCAATGCAAGGAGAAATGCAAGATAAATGTGGTGTTGTGGGAATACATTCTGTAGATGATTCTAAGGATGTTTCTTCTTTGATTTATTATTGTTTATATGCTCTTCAGCATAGAGGTCAGGAATCTGCAGGAATGGCTACTTTTAGTCCAGATAAAGGATTAAATTATTACTGCGGTATGGGCTTAGTGACTGATGTTTTTAAAGATTATGAAATTAATAATCTTCAGGGAAATATGGCTATTGGGCATGTAAGATATTCAACTACTGGTGAATCTAAACTTGAAAATTCACAACCTTTTGTGACTGATTTTGATGATGGATTTATAGCTATGGCTCATAATGGAGATATTGTAAACTCTGATGAGTTAAGGCGTGAGCTTATTCGTGAAGGTTATGAGTTTAAATCAGGTACTGATTCTGAAGTAATTTGTTACATGTTAAGAAAAGAGCATTATTCTAATGGTAAAAGTATTATAGAATCCATTGAAGCAGTTTCTAAAAAATTAGTTGGATCATATGCATTAACTATACTTGTTAATGGTGATTTATATGGAGTTCGTGATCCTGCCGGAATGAAACCTTTAGCAATAGCTAAAAGAGGAGATGATTTTATCATAGCTTCTGAAACTGTTGCTTTTGATGTAATTAATGCTAAATTCATAAGGGATGTAAAACCTGGAGAAGTTATATATTTTGAAAATAATGAAATTCAAAGTTACATGTTGGAACTGGCTGATACAACTTCTCTTGCTCATTGTATGTTTGAATATGTTTACTTTGCAAGACCTGACAGTACAATTGATGAAGTTAATGTATATCAGACAAGACTAAATATTGGAAAACAGTTATATGAACAATTCCCAATTGATGCGGATGTAATTATCCCGGTACCTGATTCTTCAATTCCTGCAGCTATCGGATATTCAAGAGCTTCCGGAATTACTTATGGTGAAGGTTTAATTAAAAACAGATATGTTGGAAGAACTTTTATTATGCCTACACAGGAAGAACGTGAACTGGCTGTCAGACTAAAATTGAATCCAATTAAAGAAGCTATTAAAGGTAAAAAAATAGTTTTAATTGATGACAGCATTGTTCGTGGAACAACTTCCAAATCTTTAATTGATTTTGTAAAAGAAGCGGAACCTGCTGAAATACACTTTTTAGTGGGATGTCCTCCAGTTGTAGCTCCTTGTTTTTATGGAGTAGCTATGGCCAGTAAAAAAGAATTGATTGCAGCTAATTATTCTATTGAAGAGATAAGACAGCAATTGGATATTGATACATTAGGATATATCAGTTTGGAATCATTGGTAAAAGCTATTGGAATGCCTAAAGAAGATTTATGCTTAGGTTGTTTAAATGAATGTTATCCAACAGAGCTTCCTGATGATATTGAAGCTGAAACATACTATAAACCTTAAGATATTATGGTTGAATTATTATCTCCTGCAGGAAACTTTATTTCCCTTAGAGCAGTTTTAGAAAATGGAGCAGATGCCACTTATTTTGGTCTTGATGACTTTAATATGCGGGCAAATGCTAAAAATTTTTCTCTTAATGATTTATCTGAAGTTTCTAAAATTGCTAAACAATATTCAGCCAAAACTTATTTATGCAGCAATGTTATTTTAAACGAAGACAGGGCTGTAGAATTAAAAAATAATTTAGAAGAAATTGCAGCATCTGAAATTGATGGAATTATTTTATCTGATATAGGATTAATAGAGGATGTTGTAGATAACGGACTTGAAGCACATATAAGTGTTCAGGAAAATACTTCCAATTCCTTCATGCTGAAAACACTTAAGAAGTTAGGTGCTAAAAGAGCTATTTTATCAAGGGAACTTAGTTTGGAAGATATTAAAAAAACAGTTAAAAAATCTCCGATTGAAACAGAAGTGTTCATACATGGTGCAATGTGTATGGCAATATCCGGCAGATGTTTTTTAAGTTCAGGTTTGTATGGCCGCAGTGCGAACTGTGGAGACTGTTTGCAGCCATGCCGTAAAAACTGGGCACTGACTTTTGAAGAAGACAACAACGACAGTGTAATAAATCTGTCGGAAGTTAATGAAGAATCATTTGTAATATCAAAATCATATGATGGCAGTTATAGAACTAACTTTTTTTCACCAAGGGATATGATGATGATAGAACATGTTCCTGAGCTGATTAAAGCAGGAATTGATTCATTTAAAATAGAGGGAAGAGCAAGAAGTCCTGATTATGGTGCAATGGTAACTAATGTTTATAGACAGGCTATTGATAAATATTATGAAAATCCTAAGGAGTACAAAGTAAATCCTCAATGGATAGAAGAGCTTAAAAGTGTATTTAACCGTGGATTTGATACTGGATTTTACTTTAATACACCATATGAAACAAGTGAAAATAATCAGTCAAAATTCATTAAAAAAGATATTGGTCAGGTTGTTAACTATTTTAACCGGGTAAAAGTTGCAGAACTTAAAGTATGGGATGATCTGGCTGTTGGAGATGAAATTTTAATACAGGGAAAAACTACCGGCTCCATAAAACATAAAATTGATTCAATGCAGATTGACGGCAAAAATGTCAAAAAAGTTGAAAGAGGCAATAATGTAGGGGTAGCTATTCCGACAAAAGTAAGAGCTAATGATTTTATTTATAAACTTGTTGAAAGGTAGATATCTATGAATAAAAGGCATTTGGTTGATAGTTTAAGTTTATCTCGAATAATTTTTGGAATTTTATTTGCCTGCAGTGTTTTTTATTTAAATGGTAATCTGATAATTATATTTGTCATTTACTTTTTTGCTGTTTTAAGTGATGTTTTAGATGGAAAATTGGCTCGAAGATACAAAATAGATAATAAAAACAAAGGGGCAAAGGTAGATGTTTTATCAGATTTTGCATTTATCATGTTAAGCTCTTTTGCATTGTGTTATGTAAATTTACTGCCGTTTTGGTTTTTGATTATAATAACCCTGAAATTAATGGAGTTTTTCAAAACAAGCTCTGAAGGTTTAGAATATGAAAAGTTTGGAACTTTAGTGGCTTTAATGTTTTATGCTCTTCCGGGAATAATTGTTTTATTTAACTTCTTTAAAATTCCTATAATTATAAATTTAATGTTATGCATATTTATTACAGTATGTGCAATTATCTCATCAGGTCTAAGAATAATACATAAAAGGAGAAATTAAATGATTAAAAAGATAGCTATTTATGGAAAAGGCGGAATTGGAAAAAGTACAACAGTAGCTAATTTATCTGCAGTTTATGCAAATAATGATTTAAACTGTTTGGTTATTGGATGTGATCCGAAAGCTGATACAACACGTACATTGTGCGGTAGAAGAATCCCGACAGTTGTAGATACACTTAAAAATAACAGAAAACCCAGTGAAGAGGATATTATTGTAAAAGGATACAATGATATTTTATGTGTTGAAAGTGGAGGTCCTGAACCTGGTGTTGGCTGTGCCGGACGCGGTGTAATAGTAGCTATGAAAAGACTTGAAAACTTAGGTGTTTTTGATAAGGATTTGGATGTAGTCATTTATGATGTACTTGGAGATGTTGTTTGCGGAGGTTTTTCAGTGCCTTTACGTGAAAAGTATGCTGATGAAGTAATAATTGTAACTTCCGGAGAATACATGTCATTATATGCGGCTAATAATATTGTTAAAGGAATTAAAAAACTTAAAGGAAATTTAAGCGGAATAATCTGCAACTGCAGAAATGTTGACCATGAAAAGGAAATTGTCAGCGAATTTGCATCAAAGATAGGAACTCGTATTATTGGAACTATTAATAGAAGCAATTTAATTCAGGAAAGTGAATTAGATGCAAAAACCGTTGTAGAAAAATACCCTGAATCTAAGGAAGCTAGTGAATATGAAGCCTTAGCTACAAATATTATGGAGAATAAAGTTTTCACAACACCGGAACCTATGGATGATGAGGAATTTGAAAAATTTTTCAAATCATTTTTAGAATAAATTTATAATATCTCTTTTACTTTTTTAAAGCCAAATACTATTATTTTTAACAATATATAAATATTTAAATGCATATACATTTGTTTGTATAAGAAGATTGTTTTTATGATGTTTTGTTATTCATGTTTTTTTTTACGATATTTTGTTTCTACATTTTTTAAAGGAATAAGTATATTGAGAAATAATATTTTTTTTATTATTTTGGGAGGTAGAAAATGCTTAAAAGTAAAATTTTAATAATTTCAACTATGATTTTATTCATACTATCTATTTCGGCAGTTAATGCAGAAAATGTAACTTCCAGTATGGTTAATGACACAGTAAATAATGAGTTTCACGTAATTGATGGAAAATACTTGGAATATAATAACAGTGAAAATGGGAAAAATTTAAATGATACTTCTAATGTGTTATATGATGGAAAAGATGGAAGCGTTTTAGAAAATAAAAACAGTAATAATGCTATTTTTAAGTATGATGGGAATAATACTGTTGTATCTAAAGAAAAGCCTAAAATGAATGTAATTGCTGAGGATAGTATAATATTTGGTGAAAATTTAACTATTAAAGTTGAATTACCTAAAGATGCTAATCCTAGTTGGGTGCTGATGTCTGTTGGTGAAATTTATTATTATGTTAAAATTGACGATGAAGGCGTATCATTATGGAATATGACCGGTTTAGAAGCAGGTATTCAATATATTAAAATTGGATATCGGGGCAATAATAAATATGAAGCAGTTGAAGTTTTCCATACTGTAAATGTTATTAAAGCTAATCCAAATCTTAATGTATTTATTAAAGATGTTAACTATGGTGAAAATTTAACTATTTATGCTACTTTAAATGGTGTAAATAATACTAATTTAACTGGTAATGTAATTGTAACAATTAATAATAAAAATTATTCTGTAGTAGTTATTAACGGTAAGGGAAATGTTTCTGCTGATAAGCTACCTGCTGGATTGTATAATTTCAGTGCTACATGGGCTGGAAATGATAACTATAATGGAACTAATATTTCTGGTGGCTTTAAAATTAATAAAATAGATTCTACAATTGCCATTAATGTTGAAGATATTAAAGTTGGTGAAAATGCAACTATTATTGTTAATTTAGATAGTGATGCTACGGGCAATGTAACTATTACACTTGATAATCAGAACTATACAGTAGCTATTAATGAAGGTCAGACAATTAAAGTAATAGGTGGACTTAAAGCAGGCACTTATGATGTATTTGTTAAATATATAGGTGATAACAATTATAATAGTGCTCAAAACACAACTAAATTTACTGTATTGAAAATATCTGATTATAATATGGATGTCACTGTTCCTGAATTTAAAGAGGGAGTAAATTCTACTGTTGGTGTGGATTTACCTAAAGATGCAGAAGGTACTGTTACTGTTGAAATCGAAGGTAAAAAATACACTGCAAACATAATTAATGGAACTGCAAAAGTAAATATTCCTGGATTAAGTGTTGGAGATTATAATATCACTACAACTTACTCTGGTGATGCTAAATATGTTTCCATGACTAAAAAAGGAAACATAACCGTAATTCCAAATATGGATGTAAACTTATATGTTGATGATGTTGTAATGATTTATCATGATGGAACTCGTTTAGTTGCTAAATTAACAGATTACCAAGGTAGGCCAATTGTTAATGATATTATATATTTTACTATTAATGGTAAAACTTATGCTAAAACTACTGATGATAATGGTACTGTTTCTATGGGACTTAATTTAGATTCTAAAGTATATACAGCAACTGTGTCATATAATGAATCTGAGGTATACAGTAAAATATCCAAGAATGTTACTGTAACTATTAATCCGACTGTTATAAGTGAAGATTTAGTTAAAATGTATCAAAATGATACTAGATTCTATGTTAAGTTCACTGACAGCACAGGAAAAGCATTAACTAAGACTACTGTTAAATTTAACATTCATGGTGTATTCTACACTAAAAAGACTGATAAATATGGTGTAGCTGATTTAGGTATTATGTTAAGACCTGGTGAGTACATTTTAACTGCTTACAATCCTGTAACTGGTGAAGAAAAAGGATTTAACATAACAGTAAAATCTTTAATTGTACAAAGTGACTTAACTAAATATTACTTAAACGCTTCCAAATTCCAAGCAACTATTTATGATAAAAACGGATCTTTAGCAGTAGGTAAAAATGTAACTTTCAACATCAATGGTGTATTTTACACTAAAACAACTGATTCAAATGGTGTAGTAAGTTTAGCAATTAATTTAAGGCCTGGAGAATACATTATTACAACAATGTATGAAGGATTAGATGTAGGTAACAATATAGTTGTTTTACCTACTTTAGTTACTCGTGACCTTAATATGAGTTATGGAGATGGCAGTAACTTTACTGCACAGACATTAGACGGTCAAGGTAAACCATTAGCTAATCAAAATGTTACATTTAACATAAATGGTGTGTTTTATAATAAAGTCACTAATGATAATGGTGTTGCTTCATTAACTATGAGATTAATGAGTGGAAAATATATCATTACATCTTACTGGAATGACTTCCAAACAGGAAATACAATAATAATATCTTAATTTAAGAGATTTTATTAATCTCTTCTTTTTCTTTTTTTATTGACACTTTTAAGATATTTTTAATATTATAATCAAATTATAACTTTTTTGATGTTTAAAATTAATTATTTTTATTTAATTTGGATTTATATTAATTAATATTCTGTTAATGTGAAAATATAGTAATTAAAATGAGTATTATCTTAAAAATAGATTATGCTTTAAATATATGAAATCATTAAATATAAAAAATAAAAAAAATAAATTATAATATGATTAACTAATTAGGGGACACATAATTTGTTAGATATAAAATTATTCAGAGAAAATCCGGAATTAATTTTTGATTCTGAGAAAAAAAGATTTAGAGGAACAGAAACTGCTGAAAAAGTTATTGAATATGATACTTTATGGAGAGAAGGGGAAAAAAGATTAAACTTCTTACGTTCTGAAAAAAACAGATTATCTAAATCATTTAAAAAAGCTAAACAGGAAGGTAATTTGGAAGAAGTAATTGCCCAATCTAAAGAAGTAGCTAATGAAATTAAGGAATTAGGACCTAAAATTGAGGAATATAAAAAATTACGTGATGATTACAGATATAAAGTAGGAAATATCATTGATGAGGATGTACCTATTTCTGATACTGAAGATGACAATAAAATTGTAAAAGAATACGGTGAAATTCCTGAATTTGATTTTGAACCGTTAAACCATGTTGATTTAATTGAAAAAATTGACGGTGCAGATATGAAAACAGCAGCTCAAATAGCTGGTGCAAGGTTTTATTATTTAAAACGAGATATTTTACATCTTAATTTGGCTTTAATTCAGTTTGCTTTAAATGAATTGGAATCTAAAGGTTATATTCCACTTCAAACTCCGTTTTTTGTTAAAGGAGAAGTGGCTGCAGAAACTTCTGAATTAGGAGAATTTGAAGAAACTTTATACAAAGTGGCTGATGAGGATTTATATTTGATAGCTACTGCAGAACAGACTTTAGCGGCACTTCACAGAGATGAAATCATCGCTCCTGAAGATTTGCCTATTCAGTACTGTGCCCTTTCAACCTGTTTTAGAAAAGAAGCAGGATCTCATGGTAAAGATACACTGGGAATATTCAGGGTTCATCAGTTTGAAAAGATTGAACAGTTTATTTACACAACTCCTGAAGAGTCCAAAAATGCTCATAAAAAGTTGCTTGAAGTAACTGAAGAGATATATCAGAAATTAGGTCTACATTATCATGTAGTAGCTATTGTGTCCTCAGCACTTAATGATAATGCAGCTGTCAAATATGATCTTGAAGCATGGTTCCCAGGTTCCAAGGCTTACAGAGAATTAGTTTCATGTACCAACTGTAAGGATTATCAGGCAAGAAAAACTAAAACACGTTTCGGAAAAGCAGGTTCCGGAGATGCACAAACATTGCATACTTTAAATAGTACTGCAATAGCTACTGAAAGGACTATCTGCTGTTTACTTGAAAATTATCAGCAGGAAGATGGCAGTGTTAAAGTTCCTGATGTTTTAGTTCCTTATATGGGTGGAAAAACTGTAATTAATGCAGTTAAATAAACCCTCTTTTTTTAATTAATTTTTTTCTTCATAGCAATAAATTCTTTATCGGTTAATAATCCTTTGTCATACATTTCAATTAGTTTTTCAAGATTAACAGTTGATTTTGAAGATTTATTTATTTTAGAACTGTTAATTTCCCGGTTTATTAGCTCATTTAAAAATTTTTGTACTTTTAATAATATTTCTGGACGGTATTTGTGAATTAATCTGGAATCGTGGGTAACTGCAACGTCAAGAAGTGATGAGGTGATTACTTCATTAATTTCATCACTGTAAAGTACACATTTAAAGGTTTCTCCGGAATCTAATACAAAGTAGTCATCATCGCTAAATAGGGATATATTTCTCCATTTTAGAATAACTTTAGTGTTATTTTCTCTGGATACTGCAATATCAATATCTACATATTTTTTTGAAATATTGATGGTTGTATAACAGTATTTAGCATCCTGTGTTTTAACTTTCTCAGTTTTTACTTCAGTTTTCACACCTGAAGAAGCTGCATAGCCCAATAGTCCGAAACCAAATGTTGCCAGTGCTTTTGTACCTCCTCCGTGTTTATCTGTTGTAATTGGTGTTTTAATAGTTTGGTATTCGGCAGCACTAATTTGTTTTTTGTTTTTGAATGTCAACCCTTCACTATTGAATAATTCCTCTATTTGTGGTTTTACTTTATTTAAAACAGCCTTTTCAATATCTTTAAAATTTTCTTTTGTTTCATTTAATATTTTTTCAAAATAAGGGATAATATTTTCATTAGGATTACGTATTGCATATTCAATTAGTAAATACAGTATATGTGATTCTTCGTCATATGAAATGTTAAAATGGTCTTTTATAAGAATTTTTCTAAAGTTTGTATTGTAATGTTCGGATAATGGAATAAGAATCTGGTTTATATAGAGTAGCTGGAAGTTTTCATAAGACAAGTCTCCGAAATAATTTTCTTTTGGTTTTGGAATTTCACTTCCGCAATTTTGACAGATACTTGAGTCGTCATGATATTTTTTACCGCAGGTAGTGCAAAATCTTAAAACATTTGAATTATAAGCAACATCATCAACTATTTTTTTAATTAGTGATGTTCCGCTTGGTTGGCTCGTGTCATATCCGCAAAAACGACAGTATTTCCATTCATTCAGTATCTGTTTTTTACAATTTGGACATTTGATTAGGGTTACTAATGGAAGTATGTCATGTTCATTGTTTTTTTCAATTTTATTTCCACAATTCATACAAAAATTGTCGCTTTCTTCAATTGATGCTCCTCAGTTATCACATTTAACCATATTACCACACTTTATATATTTTTTTAATTTTTTAATTTAATATAGTTTGTTTATTTTTATTCGTATAATCTCAAACTTTATATAATAGATATATCCAATTATTTAGTAAAGGTGATAATATGCTTTCTAATAATATGGAATTAGAATTAAATAAACAAGTAAATGCAGAATTGTATTCAGGATATCTCTATTTGTCAATGGCTTCTTATTTTGAAGATGACGATTTACCTGGTTTTGCAAATTGGATGAGAGTACAAGCTCAAGAAGAATTGGAACACGGAATGAAAATCTATGACTATATAATTAGAAGAGGAGGTTCTGTTAAATTGGATGCTATTGAAGGACCTCAAACTGAATGGGATTCTCCATTAGCTGCATTTGAACATGTATTGTCTCATGAACAAACTGTAACAGGCCTTATTAATAATTTAGTTGATATTGCTATTACAGAAAAAGATCATGCTACCAATAATTTCCTGCAATGGTTTGTTGAAGAACAAGTTGAAGAAGAAGAAAATGCAATGGAACTGGTAGGTAAAGTAAAAAGAGCACAAAATTCTGTTGATTTAATGTATACACTTGACAGTGAATTAGCTAGTCGTGTTTACACTCCGCCGGCAGATAAGGAAAATTAAAAAGGTAAAAAATTTACCTTTTTTATAAGTTATAGACTTCCTCTGGAGGTACTATAACTATTTCATTTTTAATTAAAGCATCTATTAAAGCATTTAAATTATCAGTATGTAAAAGTAAAATTGCTTTATCTTTTTTATCATGAGTAAATGCATATAAATACTCTAAATCTAAGTTATTTTCTTTTATAGTTTTTAAAACAGATGATAATCCTCCAGGTGAATCTGTCATTTCAATAGCTACTATGTCAGTTGTTTTGACTAGATAGTTTTCTTCAAGTATTTTTTCTCCTTTTTGAGGATTATCTACTACAACTCTTAATATACCAAAATCAGAAGTATCTGCAAGTGAAAGTGCTCTTATATTTATATCATGTTCAGATAATGTTTCAAGAACATCATATAAGCTTCCTTTTTTGTTTTGTAAGAATATTGATAATTGTTTTACTTTCATATTATTCATTTTAATCCCCTTAGTGTAAATTTCTTTTATCTATAACTCTTTTAGCTTTTCCTTCATATCTTGGAAGGCTTTTTGGTTCAACTAATGTTACTTTTACTCTTATTCCGGTTTCATTTTCAATAGATTTAGCTATTTTGCTTTGAATATCAACCATTTCCTTTACTCCATCAAAGAAAAGGTTTTTGGAAGCTTCCACTTTTACTTCTATTTGGTCTAAAGTTCCAGGTCTTGTAACTATAATTAAATAATGAGGCTCTACATCACCTACTTTAAGTAATGCTTTTTCTATTTGGGATGGGAATATAGCTACTCCTTTTACTTTAATCATATCGTCTGCTCTACCGGTTATTCTGCTCATTCTTGCACTTGTTCTTCCACATTCACATGGCTCATAGGTAAGTGAAGTCAGGTCTTTTGTTCTAAATCGGATTATAGGCATACCTTCTCTTTCAAGGTTTGTTAATACCAGTTCACCTTTTTGGTTTTCTCCTAATGTTTTGCCGGTTGTGGAATCAATTATTTCAGGATAGTAAATATCTTCAGCTATATGCAATCCTTTTTGAGCACTGCATTCCACTCCTACACCAGGCCCCATAAGCTCTGTCAGTCCGTAAATGTTGTATGCAGGTGCTCCAAAGAGATTTTCTAATTTTTGTCTGATTTCTTCACTCCACATTTCAGCTCCAAATCCGATAGCTTTAAGATTCATGTCTCTTGGGTTGATTCCGTCATCTTCAGCTACTTCAGCCAAGTGAATTCCATATGACGGTGTTGCAATTAAACAGGTTACTCCAAAGTCTTTCATTATTTCAATTTGTCTTCTGGTCTGTCCTGTTGATATGGGAACTATTGTTGCTCCAACTTTATGTGATCCGTAATGAACACCAAATCCTCCGGTGAATAATCCGTATCCGTGGGTATTTTGAATAATATCGTTTTCACCAACACCCATCATTCCCAATCCTCTTGCAGTTGTTTCTGCCCAGGTATCTAAATCTTTTCTGGTGTATCCGGATACTACAGGTTTTCCGGTAGTTCCTGAAGATGAATGTATTTCTTTTATGTCTTTCATGTCAACTGCAAAAAGACCGTAAGGATAGCTTTCTCTTAAATCATCTTTTGTGATGAACGGCAGTTTTTCAATATCTTTTAAAGTTTCAATATCTTCTGGGAAAACTCCACATGATGTATATTTTTTATTGTAATATGGAATTTTGTTAAAAGCTAGTTTTACTGTTTTTTGAAGCTTTTTTAATTGTAGTTCTTCAAGTTCTTCCCTTGACATACATTCGATTTTCTCATTCCAAAACATAAATTGGCCTCATTTTATTTTTAATAATAATATATGTTTCTTATTAGCTTTAAATGTTTAGATGTTTTTACAATAAAAAACAGTATTTTATTAAAGTTAATATTTATTAATAAGTGAAAATTTGGGTTTTTAAAGAAATTAAAGAATAATAAAAAAAAGAAAAAAAGAAAAAATTATTAATTTAGTGTTTTACTCTTCATTTTTTCGTTTATAATAACCGTAACTGAATATTAGCACCATTACAATAACACAGATAATCAGTGATATTGGCATATCTCCTTTTGTAGATGAACTGGAAGATGTGTCTTTGGATACTTCATAAGATTTTCCGGATTCCTGTTCAGAAGCTGAAACTTCACTGCTTGAAGAGGACGGATTTTGGGAACTGTCAATACCAATACTTGAAGATATTTGAGAGTTGGATCCTCCATAGCTTATAATACTGGATTGTGTTGTACTTGTAGCTTTTGATGAACTTTGACTTTCTTCATTTGAATCTGGATTATTTGAATTTGTCGGAACAAATGAATTGGCAAAAATGTTATTTTGAGTAGCCTGATAAAGTTGGTCATTAAATTTAGCCAGTAAATCAGGATTAATGTATTGTGAAGCCCATTTTAACATAGCTATATTACCACAGCTACAGTCACAGCATGCAACACCGTTTACAATTATGGAATTTGCCCACATTGTTGCTAAATTTTCCAGTGTTCCTTTATCTGTTTGCCAGTAACCGTTATATGCAGCAGTTAAAAGGGTTCCTGCAGATGAAATAAATGCATAATTATTGTTTCCGCTTTGTAACCAGTCAGTTACTCCTAAATTGTATTTGTCTTTGATGTAAACATTATATGATTCATCCCACATCCAGTTGTTTACTGCATTTGGTCTTGTTACAGCCCATCCAAATAAATTATTCAGGAATTTATTGGATATATAACGTGCTCCGCTGTATCCTTCATTCATCATTCCAAGTATCCAATTTGGATTGAAGTATCGGGTTGCTGTTTCTTTAGACAATACAGTTTCAATGGAACTGATATACGGTTTGTCTTTATTACCATACATTAACACATTCATATTAGGAGTTTTTCCATTAATATATGAAACTGCCATTGAAAGACCGCCCCAGTAATCAAAGAAATCATCATTATCTGCAACGCCGTAAACATTTGTATTACGGCTGACGATAATGTCGTCAGTATTATTGAGAACTCTTGCAAATACTACAGGATTTGTTTCGCCCCAGTAATTTTTAGAGTACATATTTCCCATTCTGCCTAAGTAAAATTTAGCTAAATCATTGGTATTGTTCCATGTCCAACTTAATGAAACGGATTTGGCAATACCTGCTCCATAATCTCCATTTGGCGGTGCAAATACACGAGTAATAGCTACTTCTCCGGCATATGTATTATTATAACCCAAATCTTTGTAGTATATAAAATCATTAACCCAATGACGGGCTACATAATTTTCATCAAAAGATTCAGATCCGACTCCATAATATCCGATGCCTTCCATTACTTTATCCAGTGCTTCTTTCATGTCTTTTCCATATTTACTTTCCATCAATGTTTTATTATTAATGATAGTTAAATATGATCTGGCTAAAGCTACTCTAAATGCATTGTCTAATAAGGAAACCTGGGTACTGTATAAATCCCTAAAGTTACCGCTTGTAATGACAACAACATCTATTCTTTTTTTAGCCCATCCCTCAGGTCTGACCAAATCTTTTAATCCGACAAATTTTGGCATTATTTTAGTTTTGGTACCGGCACTGTCACCGTCTTCAGTTTTACCTCCTGCACTTGGAGAGGAAGTATAAACAGGTTGCATACCTAACAGATATAATACTACTGAAATCAATGCACCATTATCTCTTGCTGTTTCAACACACCAAATTCCCATTGCAATTTTTTGTGTTTTTTCATTAAGAGATGACAGTGTAAGCAATGTCAGTGTTTTGGCATAGTTATATGCTTCTTCTGTTGGCAGTTCCTGTGATTGATCATGGAAGAAATTCCCACCAGTTGGAAGTGAATTAATATTAATTACATCTCCATCAGCTACAACAGGAATATATTTACCATTTAATCCATTAATAAATGATGTTAATTCATTGTTTATGGAAGCATAGATTAAAGAAATATAATACCTTGCATAATTCATTGTAGCAATTAAACTAGGGTTGTCTGAACCTAAAACATTAGCTACTGTAGTACTGTTTGAGAATATTAATGCAGCTACTATTTGTTCACTTGTGTTTAATACTTTATCTCTTTCTAAGGCATTTAATTCAGAATATTTTTTAGAAAAGAGGTATTTTGCAACTTCATCAAATATTGTTGTGGTTATTCCATCATATGTAAACTCCTGGGACAGTGCAGCAACTACGCTACGACTGATGTCAGTTACTGTCCAATTTTGACCAATAGCATGCAAACCTAGTGGGTAAAGGGTATTTTGAACTTCAAATAAAAATTTATCTGCAGCTTTAACCACTTCATTTAAATTTAATTTTTCAAATTCCTCCCGAGTTAATCCCATAGATTGAATATAATTATTTTTTTCAATTAATAACTTAATGTTGGAAGCTATTGTATCTTTTTGAGTTTTATCGGTAGTATTTTCATATTTATTTATTAAATTAGCTATTGCAGTTAGGTTGCCGTAGAGGCTGGTATAAGCTAAAGGTGAGGTTAAATGAGTAATCATAACTGCAAATCCTCTTCTTTTTGCTTCTAATCCTTCTCCTAATCCGTCAGAAATATAGAAATATATCTGTGGAACGTCACCAACTACAATTGATCCGTAGTCAGTTGTTGACAATAAAACTTCTTTTCCAGGTAACCATTCATGTGTTGCATGTCTTCCAATAAAAACCATAGCTGAGGAATATTCTTTTTGCATATAATAATATGCAGCAAGATACTGGTGTGTAGGTGCTACTGCAGAACTATGATATAGTAAATCTGATTTAGCTTCCCATCCTCTTTGAGGTTCTGGAGCTATGAATATGTTACCGAATTTTAAACCGGGAATTACAAAGTATGCTACTCCATTTTTTGTAACTGTCATAATGTTTCCAGGAGCTTCTCCCCATCCGTTTAATCCAGGAATATTCAATGCTTTCCATTGGGATTTAAGAGATAGATATTCCTGATAATCGCTATCATTTCCGCTTTGTAAGTATTTGTTTAAAGCCGCAACGATTTTATCTAAAAGCATGACTCCACTTTCAGTATAATTTTCAGGTAATAATGATTTGACTCCATTATACCAGTCACTAATTATATCATTCATTGGTGAGGTATAATTAATAGCTATTGCATTTCTAGCTAACTGACCAATATATGCAACAGGACCTTCAATAACTTGAACTTTAGAAATTGGTTCTAAACTATTAAACCAGTTTTCATATTCTGTAACTGGCAATAATACGATATCTGGCTGATTGGATAATTTTTCCAATTCTCCAGGAGCCCAGGTTGCTACATTAATACCGCTTTTAATCATCATGTCTTCAAGTTCCTTAACAGTTGTTGGGAGTTTTCCCACATTATATCCCTGTGATTTAAGTTCATATAACAGATTATAGACACTTGTAATTGAATCTAAATAACTTGATCCGATATTTTGTTTTCCTGGAGGATAGTTGAAGTAAACTAAAGAAATCTTTTTGTCACTGTTAACTGTATATTGTAAATTTATCCAGGAAACAATTCTTTTAGTAAACAAATCAATATTTTTGTCATGAGCTTTATAACCGCTTAACTGAGCTCCGGTTTTTGAAGAAATTTCATGGGTGACTCCTCCAACAAATGTGGCTTCAATAATGCCCTGTGCTTCACCAATTGCTACATGCCACCATTTATCACTACGATTCCCCGGAAGCCCTGTAGCACTTAATTCCCATTCTTCATTACTGACATAATCAGAATGAACTGCACGAAATACTGGAACACCTGCAGTTTCAAAGTACTTGGTTGTATTATCAAATAAATTTCCTCCAATACCATATGCAGGCATTGAAATTATTGCATTGACATTATTTGTATATTTCAACGGATTATTTAAATAGGCTTCATAACTTGGAGCATTGGTAAAGTATTTTACCATTACTTTTAACTGGTTTTCAGAACCGCCAGCTGCTACAACAGGAATAACATTGCATCCTTTAGCTTCTAATGATTTGATTAGTGCATAATATGGCTGTAATTGACCGTTGCTTACATACATATTACTTTCAAGTAAACCCACAGTATATGGTCTTGAGGAATCAAAATATTTCTTTTTATATTCTTCAAGTGTCATGTACTGTTCTCTAAATATTCCGTATTCATAGGTTTTACTAAAACGCGGATCGGAATATTTGCATTCGTATCCGGTAATATTTAAAGCCCACAATATTTCATTTATTTGATTTTCTTTGTTATTGTAATTTTTATACAACACTGCTTTGTTAAATTCTGCATTGACTAATTTTCTATCTCCATTTGTAATATATTCGTAATATACATCGTAATTTTGCCCTCTTTTAGTCATTGAAAAGTACTTGTTTAAAAATTCTTCAGTATATATACTTTTATCTGAAAATATTTTTTTATGATTTATTGTTGAATTTCTAACCAAATGTAAATTTTTTGCTTGAGAGCTACTGGATGTTTCTAAAAATAAAAACAATTCTTTATTTGATAGATTTGGATATTTTAGTAGTAAATTAGTAAATACTGAATCAGCATCAGAAGTTAACCAGTTAATAATAACAATATCGCTAGTTTCCACAAGAGTATATAACTCATTTTCATTCATTTTGCAAATTTGATTACAGCTTCTAACCTGTATATCTACATCTTTGTATGTGTTTAGGATATCGCAGGCAGCATCATTTAATATGTTTGTCCCAGGATTATCGCTTATTAACAATGCCTTTTTAGGAATGTTATTTTCTTTAATTTCATTACTATAAGATAGTTTATACGGTGGGAAGCTGCATTCCTGAGAATTATTTTCACAGATACTGTTTTCTTCCAAGTTGATTTCTATGTTATCAGCAGTTGTTTCAGTTATATTTTGAATTTCAGAGTTTGTTGCATTTTCCTGTGCAGAAATTGCCGTTGGACTTAATGATATAATTATTGCTAATATTATTATAAATGGTATTATAGGTGAAAAATTTTTCTTATTACCTAAATTCATATATTACCTCCTATTGAAACATAATCAGCTTATCTGATTAAATCACCATATTTCTATTCTTTTTTAATAAAAAATAAAAATTTTAAAAGTTCTGTTTCAATGTTTATTTTTATTGATTTAAAATTTAATAAATTTATCTATATTAGTATTACTTATCTGATAAAAAAAT
>ERZ772820.157-NODE-157-length-70798-cov-49.572594_pt1 | contig 70798 bp, 62 predicted proteins | sample MGYA00511377_ERZ772820 | MGnify/ENA primary metagenome ERZ772820 (study PRJEB29015, sample SAMEA2737684) | human gut metagenome | biome: human gut; feature: human-associated habitat; material: faeces | place: China | collected 2012 ... | reverse complement strand
CCCTGCCGAAGCCCCCCTGCCGAAGCCCCCCTGCCGAAGCCCCCTGTTGATGTACCCCTGCCGATGTACCCCTGCCGATGTGCCCCTGCCGATGTGCGCCCCTGCCGATGTGCGCCCCTGCCGAAGCATCCCTGTTGAAGCATCCCTGTTGAAGCATCCCTGCCGAGGCCCCCTGTTGATGTACCCCTGCTGTAGCACCCTGCTGAAGCCTCCTGTTGATGTACCCCTGTCGAGGCCCCTTGTTGATGTACCCCTGCCGAAGTGATATGATAAGACAAAAAAGCCCGGTGTCTCTCGACCGCGGGCTTCCACACATTTCATTTGGCTTAAAAGATTCTTGTTTGTGACGATAATCACTATCCACCCGCAAAGATACCGTCCCGCCCCACTCTGCACAATACCAACTTCTTGCGAATTGCAATGCCCCCATAGCGAATCATAGGTATAAATCGTAGGTGTCATCCCGCCGCCCAGCCCGCCATCAGTCTATTTTTCACTAATCTCTTTTCCAGTCACCAAGGCGTGACTCCAGGAGCGAGAATCAAAGGAAAACTTGCCCGCCGAGTCTCAAACGAACCTCTACGGGCGACTTTTAGGCCGAATCTCGCCCTCAGTGTTCACGCATGACTTACGTGTAGACTCCAATGGCAAATTGTTTTTTAGGAATGATCGTAGGAGATGACCGAAAACAGAATTGCGCATGCTCCGCCGCCCGGCCCGCCATCAGTCTATTTTCCACTAATCTCTTTTCCAGTCACCAAGGCGTGACTCCCGGAGCGAGAATCAAAGGAAAACTTGCCCGCCGAGTCTCAAACGAACCTCTACGGGCGACTTTCAGGCCGAATCTCGCCCTCAGTGTTCACGCATGACTTACGTGTAGACTCCAACGGCAAATTGTTTTTTAGGAATGATCGGAGGAGATGACCGAAAACAGAATTACAATGAACACGTCGCCCGGAGCATCCCTGTGTGGGTCTCGGCTGCAATTCTGTTTATGGTCAGAGGCTGAAAACTAGCCCTGGCAGTGCCGCAGGATGGATTGCAGGATGGATTGCAGGATGGATTGCAGGATGGTTCGCAAGATGGTTCGGAGGAAATGGCCGTAAACAGAATTGCAATGAACACGCCGCCCAGAGCATCCCTGTGTGGGTCTTGGCTGCAATTCTGTCTTGTGGCTTATACAAGGACACAGTGCAGGATGTACCGGATTCTGTTTTTATGGCATAAGCTGGGAAACGGTGGGGAAGAACGGTGGGGGATGTGCGGGAAGAACTGGATGTACCAAAAGAATGGCTGCGGGAATCAAGATAATTTTCGTACATTTGTCCTCAAAATTTTTTGGGGACATGAACTTTAGCGGAATAATCGTCGGGGCGGCCACTTTCCTTATTATCGGGGTGTGCCATCCTATAGTGATCAAGATGGAATATTATTGGGGCAAGGGGAGCTGGTGGCTGTTTTTGCTTGCGGGGCTGGCCTTTGTCGCCGCGTCCATATTCGTGGATAACGATGTCGTCGCAACTATCCTCGGTGCCGCCGCATTTTCATGCTTCTGGGGCATCAAGGAGATGTTCGAGCAGGAGCGGCGTGTCCTGAAAGGGTGGTTCCCGGAGAATCCCGCCCGCCATGACTACTACGAAACCATCCGTAAGGCTGATTGTGGTGGTTCGACTGGCTCGCCAACCGCTCCAGCCGGTCGTTCCGCTCCAGCCGGTCGTCAAGCCCGCAGAAGCAACTTAAGCTCGCCGAAGTAGCTTAAGCCCGCTGAAGCAACTTAAGCCAGCTGAAGTAGCTTAAACCCGCTAAAGCAGCTTAGGCCCGTCGAAGCAGCCAAGCCCGCAGAAGCAACTTAAGCCAGCTGAAGTAGCTTAAACCCGCTAAAGCAGCTTAGGCCCGCAGAAGCAGCCAAACCCGCCGAAGCAGCTTAAGCCCGCTAAAGCAACTTAAGCCAGCTGAAGTAGCTTAAACCCGCTGAGGCAACCGAATCCTGCTGAGGCAACTTGCAACTTGCAACTTGTAAATAAATATAGTTATCCAACATCATGAATATCAAACTTCTGTCAACATTGGCGATTGCCGCCGGCCTGTCGGGATTTACTGGAGCGTCGGCCCAGAAAAAAGCTATGGACCACGATGTCTACGACTCATGGCAGAGCGTGTCCGACATCCTCAAAAGCGATGACGGTCACGTCCTAGTGTGGAATGTGAATCCGCAGGAAGGAGACGGCACACTCTATGTCAGGAATATGACACCACTGCGGAAGGGCAGGCCTTCCTGCCGGGAGATCAGCATTCCGCGCGGCTCGCAGGCATCTCTCGATCCTAAGGGTAAGTGGCTCTATCTTAGGATAAAGCCGCAGTTCGCCAAGACCAGGCAGGAAAAGATTGCTAAGAAAAAGTCCGAGAATATGACTAAGGACACCCTCGCCGTGGTGGATCTCACGACCATGACGGTCAGGAAATACGGGCGCGTGGACTCCTACGCCACCGGCTCGCTCGCCAAGCCTTACGTCGCCTATAAATCTACTTGGAAGCATTATAAGGACTCCTCCGACAAGAAAGGTACCGACAAGTCGGGACTCATCATCCTGAATCCGGCCACTGACAGGAAGGACACACTTCGGCACATCGACTCCTATTCCTTCAACCAGGACGGAACGATCCTCGTGATGACCTCGAAGAAGGACAAAAAGGATTCCCTGTCGGCCACCGCCGTGATGATCGCCCGCGCCCCGGCGCAGATCGACACCATCGCATGTGGCGCCGAATCCTACAGCCGCCTGACATTCAGCGATGCCGAGGATCAGCTGGTTTTCCTCGGTTCCACCGACACCAGCAAGAACCGCAACAAGTGCCAGGCACTGTACCTTACCGGTATCCAGGCACTTAAGACGGGAAAGACGGTTCAACAGGCTCGGACTCACCAGCCGCTTGCGGAGGCCGCGGCGGACAGCGCGACAGTCGTCAGCAAGGATGGCAGGTGGGCATATTCAACGAAAGTGATCATCCCTCAAGGGACTCGGGTCGAGGGCACTCCGGGCTGGACGCTCAACGAGAACACCGAGCTGCAGTTCACCCCTGACGGCAAGCGCCTTTTCCTCGGGATAGGCGCCATCCGCCCTCCGAAGGACACATCGATCGTGGATTTCGAGACCGCCCAGCTGGACATCTGGAACTGGGACGCCGTCTATACCCCTCCGCAGCAGAGGCTGAACGTCAACAAGACACTCAAGAAGACATATTCAGCCACCATCGACCTCGCCGTTCCGGGAACGATCCTGCCGCTGGCCACCTCCAGGTTCGCAAGCGTCCGCCTCCTCGGCGGCGGCCTTTCCGAATGGGTGCTTCTCAGCGATAACGCCAAGTACGCCCGCACATCGGTCTGGGACTACAACAACCGCCGCGACATCTCTCTGGTCAACGTCAGGGACGGCTCGCGTAAGGTTGTGGCTGAAGGACTTGATGCCGGACGCTTCGACGTGTCCCCGAGCGGAAGGTACCTTGTCTGGTTCGACAACGACGAGATGAACTGGTTCGCCTACAATACCCAGACCGGTGAGAAGGTCAACCTTACCGCCCGGACAGGCGTTCCGTTCTACGATGAGGAGGACGATCATCCGACCGCCGCGCCGGCGCACGAGTTCTCTCCGAAATGGTTCAAGGACGAGGACACCGTGCTGATCATCGACCGCTACGACATCTGGAAGTTCTCTCCGGACGGAGAGTCAGCCGTCAACCTGACCGGGGGAGTGGGCCGCCGGACGCACAACCGCTTCAAGATCGTGGACCTGAAGCCGGACACCAGGAAGCCTAACGAGCGCCGCTGCGGCGTTGTCAGACCGCTTGACCCGAAGCAGACCGTCTACCTGAGCGTCTTCAATGAGGAAAGCCAGGAGAACGGCTTCGGACGCGTCAACCTCGCAAGGCCTTCAAAGACTCTTGAATATTTCACCGACACCGTCACCTACAAGTACGTGGCGGGAGCCGCCGGCACGGACAGGATCTTCTACCAGAAAGGCAACTTCCGCGAGTGCTACGACCTCTACCTCACGGACAACTTCTTCAAGACCTCCACGAAGGTCTCCGCCATCAATCCTCAGATGGCCGGCTACCGCTGGGGAAGCGCGGAACTCTTCCGCTGGAAGGCCTACGACGGCACTCCGCTGAAGGGTATCGTGTACATGCCGGACGGTGTCAAGGAGGGCGAGAAACTTCCGGTGATGATCTATTTCTACGAGAAGAACGCCAACAATCTCTACACGTTCTGGTCGCCGGCCCCGTCCCGGTCGATCGTGAACATCCCTTTCTATACCTCCAGGGGCTACATCGTCTTCGTCCCGGACATCGTCTACAAGGTGGGCCACCCGGGCGAGAGCGCCTACAACTGCATCTGCGCCGGCGCAGAGGCTCTTTGCGAGGCCTACCCGTCCGCCGACAGAAGCAGGATGGCGATCCAGGGCCAGAGCTGGGGCGGCTACCAGACCGCTTGGCTCATAACACGTACGAATATGTTCGCCGCGGCCGGTTCCGGAGCGCCTGTGGCTAACATGACCTCTGCCTACGGCGGCATCCGCTGGGGTTCGGGCATCACACGCGCAGGTCAGTACGAACACGGCCAGAGCCGGATCGGAAAGAGCATGTGGGAGCCGGGCGCCCTGGAACTCTACATCGAGAACTCTCCGGTCTTCCACGTGGACAAGGTGCAGACCCCGGTGCTGATCATGCACAACGACGCCGACGGCGCCGTTCCGTGGTACCAGGGCATCGAGTTCTTCTCGGATCTGCGGAGGCTTGACAAGCCGGCGTGGCTCCTCCAGTACAACAAGGAGGCTCACAACCTCGTCGAAAGGCGCAACTGCAAGGATCTCTCCGTGAGGCTGCAGCAGTTCTTCGACCACTACCTCAAGGGAGCCCCGATGCCGGCCTGGATGAAGACTGGTGTCCCTTACGAGTCCAAGGGCGAGTACAGCGGCTTCGAGAATGCTGAATAAATGACAGGAATCATGACAAAACTAGCGATATTCGATCTGGACGGCACCCTTTTGGACACCGTCAAAGATTTAGGCAACGCCACCAACCACGCCCTGACCGAGTGCGGCTTTCCGACCCATCCCATCGAGGCCTACTACCAGATGGTAGGCCGCGGCATCTACAACCTCTTCCGCGCCGCCGTCCCCGCCGGACAGTCCACGGAAGAAGTTGTCCAAAGGATGGCCTCCATATTCATTCCTTACTACGATGCCCACAAATGCGACTTCACAAGACCGTATGACGGCATCCCCGCGATGCTGAAGACCATCACCGCCGCGGGGGTGCGCCTCGCCGTGGCATCGAACAAGTACCAGGACGGCGCGGAAAAGCTGGTCCACCACTTTTTCGGTGAATATGACTTCGTGAGGATCCTGGGCCAGCGCGAAGGCCAGCCCATCAAGCCCGATCCGGCCATAGTGGATCAGGTTCTCGCCGAGGTACCGTCCGTCACCAAGTCCGAGACCGTCTATGTGGGCGACTCCAATGTGGACATGCAGACCGGCCTGAACGCCGGGGTCAGGACTGTGGGTGTGAGCTGGGGTTTCAGAACCCGTGAGGAACTCGCAGCCTACACTCCTTCGGCCATAGTTGACACCCCGGAGGAACTCTCCCGTGTGATCCTCGGAGCCTGACTGGTTCATTTTGGTCCATTTACACCGGTGAAATTGGACAGCATTTGATCGGATATATTAATAATTCATTGATTATCAGTCTATTAAGTGATAATGGGGGGGGGTAGAGGCATCGCCTGCGAGGGAATAGAATACTTATAATACTTATTCAGTATGTTGTTTTTTATTCGGGGAAGTGTTATATTTGACCTTCATAAGCAGGTTACGAATGACACTCTTGGATTGGAGTTCTTCGAGATCAGGAATGAAGATGCTGACAACCGTAGGGCTTACCCTTGCACATGATGTCAAGGGACACTTTTTAGTGCTATTCGTAACGTGTTTCATTCCTGTTTGAGGATTATTTAGTTCTGTCGTTTTGGTCTCTTTGGATGAATTCTGTCTCAACACCGGCTTATGGCCTGAATGGCACGCGATCCGCGTCTTCTACAATCGCGTCGGGCCTCTGAAAGAGACATTGGACAACGCAGCTATCCGCTATTTCTACCCGATGCATCTGGTTGAGAAGTGTTCGGATGGTGGCATTATCTATGTCCAGGAGCCGCTGATCAAGGCACTGGTCTTCGCCAAGACCACCGTTTCGGATCTGGAAACGATCCGGCGGAAGCTCCCCGGCAGCGCCGCGCCGTACTACGACAAGAGCACCGGAAAACCGATCGTCATCCCCGAGGAACAGATGGATAGGTTCATCAAGCTTTGCTCCGTGAAGGATTCGGGGCTGGAGTACCTTGGCGAGGATGACCCGAGGTTCCATCAAGGGGACAAGGTCAGAGTCACCGAAGGAATATTCAAAGGCCTCGAAGGGCGCATCAAGCGGATCCGGCACGACAGGAGGCTGATCGTGACCATCGAAGGCGTGGCGGCCTTCGCCACTGGGTACATCCCGCCGTCGTTTCTTGAGAAAATTTAATTTGTTTTAGGAATATGAACACACGAAAGTTATTGCCGGCAGCGGCCTTGCTTCTTCTTCTGGCTTCATGCTCGACTCCCAAGGAGATCGCGTATTTCCAGGATCTGTCGTCCGTGGAGGGTCAGCGCATTGCCGCCGCTAAGGAGATCATCGTCCGCCCGAAGGACAAGATCTCGATCATCGTGAACTGCAAGAGTCCCGAGCTGACAGCCCTTTTCAACCTGCCGTACGTGACGCAGCGTCTCGGTGAGAACACCCCCAGCACCATCACTTCCGGTTACAGCCAGGGCTACATCTCTGGTTACACGGTGGACGACCGGGGCTGCATCGACTTCCCTGTCCTCGGCGAGGTGGCCGTGGCGGGGCTGACGCGTGATGAGATCGCCTCCGTGATCAAGAAGGAGCTCAATGAGCAAGGGCAGGCGACGGACGCCGTGGTGACCGTTGACTTCATGAACCTGTACTATCAGGTGCTTGGCGAGGTTGAGAAGCCGGGGCGCTACGCCATCGACAAGGATGCCGTGACGATTCTCGACGCCATCGGAACCGCCGGTGACTTGACCATCTACGGAAAGCGCGAGAACGTGAAGGTGCTGCGCAACGAGAACGGCAAGATGCTGACCTACGAGGTGAACCTCTGCTCAGCCGCCGACCTGATAGCCTCGCCGGCCTACTACATCCGCCAGAACGACGTGATCTACGTCGATCCGAACGACGTGCGGGCAAGGCAGTCCACGGTGAACGGCAACAATGTCCGCTCCACCTCGTTCTGGATCTCGCTGACTTCGCTCGCGGCGTCCATCACCAACACGATCGTGATCATCGCCACGAGGAGCGGGTCGGGGAAATGATCCGCCCGTGAACTTTGTGAAGAAACACTATAACATCAAAGCGATTCAAAACAATGGAGAACAACATCAACACGGATAACAATACCCGGCAGCAGGAGGAGACCGTGCAGATCAGCCAGCTTGTGCGCCGCTGCCTGTCCAGATGGTACTGGTTCGCCCTGAGCCTGGCGGTCTGCCTGGCTTTAGGTGTCCTGTACATCCTCAGGTCAACCCCTACGTACAACACCTCCGCTGACATCCAGATCAAGTCCAGCACCAAGGGCGCGTCCATGCCGGGGGACATCGGCGAGTTCGGCAACATGGGACTCTTCGCCGTCAAGTCAAACGTCAACAACGAGCTGCACGCCTTCGAATCCCCGGACATCATGAGCGAGGTGGTGGCCAGGCTTCGCCTGTTCATGAGCTACACGGTGGACGGCACCTTCCACAGGAACGTGCTCTACGGCACGACGCTGCCGATCTCCGCCGACCTGCTCGACGTGGATGAGAACGTGGGAGCCGGATTCACCGTCAGCGAGAACGGCGGGAGAGTCACCCTGAATGACTTCATCCATAAGAATGAGAAGGTCGGCGGCAAGCCGGTCGTGGGACACTACGGCGACACGCTCCAGACTCCTGTCGGAAGGATCATCGTTCAGAAGACGAAGGACTACTCCGGGGAGGCGATGAAAAAGCCGGTCAACGTCAGGAAGTCGGGCCAGTGCGGCGTGACACAGTCTTACCTGAACAGACTCCAGGTGAACCTCGCCGACAAGAACGCCGACATCATCTCGCTCTCTATCAAGGACGTGTCCACCCAGCGTGCCCAGGACATCCTGAACACCCTGATCGCCGTCTACAACGAGAACTGGGTGCGTGACAAGAACCAGATAGCGAACTCCACTTCTGTGTTCATCAACGACCGTCTCAGGGTGATCGAGGGCGAGCTGGCGGGCGTGGACTCCGACATCTCCGCCTACAAGTCGGAGAACATGATCCCTGACGTGGGTGCCGCAGCGACGATGTACATGCAACAGAGCACGGTGCTGAACCAGCAGCTCCAGGACGTGAGCAACCAGCTCTACATGGCGCGCTACATCAAGGACTACATCGGCAAGGAGGACAACCGCAACCAGCCGCTTCCCGCCAACATGGGGCTGAGCAGCCAGACAATCGAGAGCGGCATCTCCGAGTACAACTCCAAGATCCTGCAGAGGAACAACCTCGTGGCGAACTCCGGCGAGGAGAACGTGCTTGTGAAGGATCTCGACCAGGCTCTGGCCTCGATGAGGGGGTCGATCTCCCGGTCCATAGACAACGAGATCCTTGCCCTCAACACGAAATACGAGAATCTCAAGGGCACCGCCCGCCAGAATACCGCGCGCATCGCCGCGAATCCTAACCAGGCGAAGCGGCTCCTCTCGGTCGAGCGTCAGCAGACCGTGAAGCAGGCCCTGTACCTCTTCCTCCTGCAGAAGCGCGAGGAGAACGAGCTCTCGCAGGCGTTCACCGCCTACAACACAAGGATCATCAAGCATCCTATCTCAGGAATATTCCCGGTCTCCCCGCAGTCCATGAAGATCATGATGATGGCGTTTCTCCTGGGTCTGATGATTCCTGCCGGGATCATCTATCTGCTGATGGCAACTGACACTAAGGTGCGCTCCCGCCGCGACCTCAAGGGAGTCTCCGTGCCTTTTGCCGGCGAGATTCCGCTCTCTGCCGAGACTGCCACCAAGGCGTTCGGAAGGCGGAAAACCCTCAGTGGAGCCGATTCCATCGTGGTCCGTCACGGCAACCGCGATGTGGTCAACGAGGCGTTCAGGGTGCTGCGAACCAACCTTGAGTTCATGATGCGCGAGCCAGGAAGCAAGGTCGTAGCCATCACGTCATTCAACCCGGGTTCAGGCAAGTCATTCGTGTCGTCCAACCTGGCCGTCAGCCTTGCCATCAAGGGTAAGCGTGTGCTGGCCATCGACGGTGACCTGCGTCACGCCACGCTCTCCGAGCTTGTCGGCTCGCCGAAGCCTGGCCTTAGCGACTATCTCGCCGGGATCGTCGCCGATGTGCACGATGTGATTGTCCGTTCGAAGGACACGATGACGGTACCTGACACTCTTCCGGCGGGATCCATCCCTCCGAACCCGGCTGAGCTGCTCGCCGACAAGCGCCTCGCCGATGCGATCGCCGTCCTCAGGAATGAGTACGATGTGATCATCATCGACTGCCCGCCGGTGGAGATCGTCACCGACGCGCGCGTCATCAACGACTATGTGGACAGGACGCTCTTTGTCGTCAGGGCCGGGCAGTTCGACAAGGCCATGCTCCCGGACCTCGACGCGCTCTACCGCGACGGGGAGTACAGGGGACTCTGCTACGTCCTCAACGGGACCGCGTCCTTCGACGGCTACTACGGGAACTACGGCACCTATGGCCATTACGGTTACTACGGCCACAATGGCGGCTCCTACTACAGCTCCGACAACAAAGCCAGGTAAATCCGCCCGCTGACTCCGCCGGCGCACCGGTCCCTCCGGCGCGCCGGCGAAACCATACCCCCAAAAAACATATCTTATGCGAAATCTGAAAGAGTTGAGGATCGCCGTGGCCGGTACTGGCTACGTCGGCCTCTCCATAGCCACCCTGCTGTCCCAGCGCCACAAGGTGACTGCCGTTGATGTGATCGCCGACAAGGTCGATAGGATAAACCGTCGCGAGTCCCCGATCCAGGACGAGTACATCGAGAGGTTTCTCCGCGAGAAGCCACTCGACCTCACCGCCACGCTTGACGGTGAGGCCGCCTACAGGGACGCGGACTTCGTGGTGATCGCCGCTCCCACTAACTACGACCCGAAGAAGAACTTCTTCGACACGTCGCACGTGGAGGAGGTGATCGACCTCGTGCTGAAGGTTAATCCCGATGCAGTGATGGTCATCAAGTCCACCGTCCCTGTGGGCTACACCGCCTCTGTGCGGGAAAGGTTCTCGTACAGGGAACGCCTCGCCGACGGCACGATGAGGGTGGTGGTGCCAAACATCATATTCGCTCCTGAGTTCCTGCGTGAGTCCAAGGCGCTCTATGACAACCTCTATCCGAGCCGCATCATCGTCGGCTACGACAGGGGAGACTCCGCTCTCGAAGAGGCTGCCGGCACTTTTGCCGCACTCATCAAAGAAGGCTCTCTGAAAGAGGATGTTCCGGTGCTGTTCATGGGTTCCACGGAGGCGGAGGCGGTGAAGCTGTTCGCCAACACCTACCTTGCCCTCCGCGTCAGCTATTTCAACGAGCTGGACACCTATGCGGAGATGAAGGGACTCGACACGAGATCCATCATCGACGGTGTGTGTCTGGATCCTCGCATCGGCTCGCACTACAACAATCCGTCCTTCGGCTACGGCGGCTATTGCCTCCCGAAGGACACGAAACAGCTGTTGGCGAACTACGCCGACGTGCCGGAGAACCTTATCCAGGCCATCGTGGAGTCCAACCGCACAAGGAAGGACTTCATCGCCGACCAGGTGCTCCAGAGGGCCGGCTATTATTCCGAGAACAGCCAGTACGACAGTGCCCGCGAGAAGAAATGCGTGATCGGGGTCTACCGTCTCACGATGAAGTCCAACAGCGACAATTTCCGCCAGAGCGCCATTCAGGGCATCATGAAGAGGATCAAGGCCAAGGGTGCCGAGGTCATTGTCTACGAGCCTACGTTGGAAGACGGCGCGTCCTTCTTCGGCAGCAAGGTGGTCAACGACATCGCCGAGTTCAAGCGCCGCGCCGACTCCATCATCGCCAACCGCTACGACCGCGCCCTGGACGATGTCCGGACCAAGGTCTACACCCGCGACCTCTTTGAGAGAGACTAGCCGCCTACTTCACCGTAATACCTATTAATCAAAATTATTTTCCATAATGCTGTCGATCCGCAAGATAGTTGACTCGTACTTCTTGAAGCGCACGTTCCCGTACTGGTGCGTGCTGCTTCTGGACAGTGCCATTCTGTTTTTGTCCGGAGTGTTCGTCTACTGGTGCTTCAACCGTGGCACCGCCCTTCAGCTGAACTTCTGGCCGTTGACCTACCTGATGCTGCTGTGCGTCGGCGTCCACTTCATATTCTTCGCCATCTTCCGGACATATTCGGGAATCATCCGCTACTCATCGTTCAACGACCTCATCCGTGTGGCGCAGGCGATGGGATGCTCCGCGTTGGCGGTGATAGCCGTCCATTTCTTCACGAACAGTTGCCCGCCTTGGGTGTTCGCCCACGTGCAGGTGCGGCAGATCCTGATCGCTGAAGCCATCGCGACCGGCTTGATGTGGCTGCTTCGAGTTTCGATCAAATGGGTCTATGACACCTATTTCCGGACCGAGGGTGCGAAGAATGTCTTCATCTACGGAATCCGCGCCGGCGGCATCGGACTCGCGAAGGCGATCCGCAGCGAGAAGCCGATGCGCTACCGTCTCCGAGGCTTCATCTCCCACGATCCGGCGCTTGGAGCCAACGGCACGCGCCTGATGGGCGAGCCGGTCTACGAGGTTGACGCCGGTCTGCCGGATGTGATCCGCCGCAAGGGGATCGCCGCCGTACTGGTTGCTTCGGGCAGGATCGATAGGTTCCGCAACGACACGGCTCTTCAGGACTACATCCTGCAAAGCGGCGCAAGAATATTCTCGGCCAACAATGTCGTTGACACCGAGCATGATGCGATCAAGGGAACGCCGACCTTGAAGGAGGTCAGCATCGAGGATCTTTTGCCTCGTGACGAGATCTGCGTCGACCTGGAATCCGTGGCCGAGTCCCTCCGTGGGAAGCGCATCCTGATCACCGGTTCCGCCGGAAGCATCGGCAGCGAGATCGTCCGCCAGGTCGCGTCGTTCGCACCTTCGAAGATGATGCTGATCGACTCCGCCGAGACTCCGCAGCACGACATCCGCAGGATGATGGCGCATGACTTCCCGTCTGTGCCATGCGCCACCGTGGTGACGTCGATCACCAAGGCTGACAGGATGGAGAACATATTCAAAACCTTCCTTCCTGAATATGTCTTCCACGCCGCGGCGTACAAGCACGTTCCGATGATGGAGGACAACCCTTGCGAGAGCATCCAGAACAACGTCCTCGGCACGAAGATCCTGGCCGACCTTTCGGTCAAATACGGCGTGCGCCGCTTCGTGATGGTGTCCACCGACAAGGCGGTGAACCCGACGAACGTGATGGGATGCAGCAAACGAATATGCGAGGTCTACGTGCAGAGCCTCAACAAGGCGGAGCGTGACGGCGTGGTGAAGGGGCAGACCCAGTTCATCACCACCCGCTTCGGCAACGTCCTCGGCTCCAACGGCTCCGTGATCCCGATTTTCGAACTACAGATCAAGGCCGGCGGCCCGGTGACCGTCACTGATCCCGACATCATAAGGTACTTCATGCTGATCCCAGAGGCCTGCGAGCTTGTCCTTGAGGCCGGCACGAAGGGGGAGGGCGGCGAGATCTTCGTCTTCGACATGGGCAAACCGGTGCGCATCGCCGACCTGGCGCGTCGCATGATCAAGCTGAGCGGGGCGAAGGGCGTGGAGATCAAGTACACCGGCCTGAGGGACGGGGAGAAGCTCTACGAGGAGGCCCTGAGCGAGTCGGAGGCGACGAAGCCGTCGTTCCACGAAAAGATCCGCATCGCCTGTGTCCGTGAATATGACTGGTCCGATGTGAGCCGCGAGATAGACGCCCTGATCGCCCAGTCCCACACCTACGACGACATGGCCGTGGTAGCCTCCATGAAGCGCCTGGTTCCCGAGTACATCTCCAACCACTCCAAGTACACCGTCCTTGACCACAAGGCGTGAGTTTGGCTCTGTGTGCCATGGATATTGTTTCAATTAGCAATTTGGAATTGAATTTAAAAAACATTACGACTTTGAAATGATATTTTAAACCATTAAATATACTTTAATGTTTTTTCTTATATTTGCAAAGTAAACTTTGCTCTTATGGATAAACAGATTATAAAAAAACTAATAATAGAGAAGCAAAGGGCCATTCCGGAATTCTTTATTATTCGAAGGGAAATCCAGTTTGATACTCATGCAAACTATGTGCTTGTCGGTTTAAGGCGTGCTGGAAAATCCTTTATGATGTATCAGGATGCCCAGAATATGATGAAGAGTCCAGGGCTGACACAAGAAAACATACTCTACATAAATTTCGAGGATGAAAGGTTGTCAGATATTTCTTCAGACAGTTTGGGAGAAATATTGGATGCCTATTTCGAGTTATATCCAGAAAAAAAGCCACTGATATACCTTGATGAAATACAGGTTGTTTACGGGTGGGAAAAATTTGCAAGAAGACTTGCAGATTCTAAGTATAGAGTTATGATTACTGGCAGCAATGCCAAGATGCTCAGCAGTGAAATAGCAACTACACTTGGTAGCAGATATATTCCAAAGGAAGTTTTTCCATTTTCTTTTAGAGAGTATCTAGAGTACAAAGGCATAGAACTGGACAGAAATTGGATATATGACCAAGGTGCTTGCTCTCAGATATCAAATACTTTCGATCATTATTTCACTAATGGCGGCCTTGCAGAATCTTTCAATCTTGAAGATAAGAGGGAGTATCTGAATTCATTATGTCAGAAGATACTGCTTGGCGATATAGTGGAGCGGAATAAAGTGCGCAATGCACGTGCTTTTCGTCTTCTCACAAGAAAATTGGCAGACAGTGTGATGCAACCGTCATCCCTCAGCAGGTTAAAACATATTATTGATTCCAGCGGAGATAGCATAAGCCTGCCTATATTGAAAGATTATTTGGAGTATTTGGAAGAGTCCTACCTGTTTTTCTCTATCCCGAATATGAGTTCATCCATATCGGAGCAGTCCACAATCCGGAAAAGATACATTGTGGACAATGGATTGCTTAACTTGTTTCTTTTCAGTGGAGAAACGAAGCTGTTGGAGAATATAGTAGCTTGCAAATTGATCAGAAAATACAGAAACACCCCCGAAGAAACGCTGGTTTATTATTATAATAAAAACGTAGAGATAGATTTTTGTATTCCGTCTGCCAAAATGGCTATCCAAGTATCTTACGGTTTGGGAGACGATGCGACCTATAGACGAGAAACAGGTGCACTGGAAAAGTTCTTGAACGTTTACCCGGATTTTACCGCAATAGTCATCACCAGAGACAATGAGCAAACTATCGACATCAATGGGCATCACATCAATGTAATGCCTATATGGAAATGGTTATGTCTGGAATAGTGCACTCAAGCGGTGCATTTTTACTACAGAATCCGCACTCAATGAGTGAAAATTCGTTATATTTGCGGGCAACGTTCTTCTATAATCAGATGCGAGTAAGGAATGATGTGAAAGATGACATCGAGTTCGCCCAAGGCAACGTCATTCCTCTCTGGGCTTTCGGACTGAACTACTAGATGGTAGGGCTGGAACTTTTTTTGTTATTTTTGTAAGTAAGTTCAGGGGATTGTAACGAGTAGTTCAGAAGTATTAATTGATTAAAATGCCCAACAATATGAGACACTTGGTCATAAAGAATTTCGGTCCGATTCGCAATGCGGACCTTCAACTTGGACAGGTAAATGTATTGATAGGAATGCAGAGTTCCGGCAAGAGCTGCGTACTTAAGACGGCGTGCTATTGTACCTGGGTTGAAAAACGTCTTGAATTGTCTCAGAAGGTCAACGGTTTCGGTAACGGCTCTTCCTTCATTGACATCATGACCAGCTATTATCAAATGGCAGGATACGTCCATCCAGATACATACATCGAATATGAAACCGGACATGTCTTCTTCTCATACAGCCATTCAGAAAAGGAGTTTACGATGAGATGGAAAAATGATCATTGGAACTATAAGAGGCCAAAGGTAAGTTATGTCCCTGCCGACAGAAATTTGGTGGCTTCAATTCCGGGGTGGAGCTTCCTTCCATTGGATGGCAACATGCTTGACTTCATGTCAGATTGGGACCGGGCCAGGAAGTTTGTAAAGAGCGAGGAGAATTTCTTGAATCTGGGCATGTCTTATACTTATGACTCACAGACTCATACGGACAACATAAGACTGGAGAACGGAACTCCGCTGAAACTGAAGGAGAGTTCCAGCGGTATCCAATCGCTCCTCCCTATGTATGTACATCTCGATTATCTTACTGCAGGCCAATACAATGCAGAAGCAGGCAAGATGTCGTATGAACAGAAAGAAGAGCGCAAAAATCTATTGTCGACCATTTATGCCAATCTCTATGAAAAGGATTTCAACCATGACGAGACGATTGAAGTCGTCACCATTGATGGCATAGATTATTCGTTTTCCAAGCCAGACCAGGCGAAGAAGTTCAAGTCGATTTGTCAGGAGTATATCAATGTTGATCATAGCGAGATATTCCTTGAGGAGCCAGAGGATAATTTGTTCCCTCCGACTCAATGCCAATTCTTGAATTGGATGCTGGAGCAGATTAAAACGCACGGAGACATGCTTTTCATCACGACGCATAGTCCGTATGTTCTGAATCAGCTGATCAAGGCTGCCCCGAAAGAATTGTCAGTAATGTTCACTCATCCACAGAAGCCTGCCAGCAGAGATTTTTCCGTAAAGCAGCTCAATGATGAGGAGATGCACGAAGCTTACGATAACGGTGTAGATATGTTCTTCAATACTATCCAAGTCAGTCACCTCCAACACGGATGAGCGCTTCAAGAACTTATTCGCAGCAATTAACGGCAACTCTGAATTCAGAGCGTTAAAGATGACTTTGAAATATTTATTGGACATGCAGTACAATACGGATATTTCTGAACTGACACAGATTTTTGGCGGTGAAGCACGTGAAGAAAATCGAGTAACTGGTGAAGTGTAGACTTTCTTAATGATGTTGCACTCATTGAGAGCATAATTATACATATTTTCGCTCTCATGCAGTGTGTTTTAATCAGGCCACAGATATGTGGAGACTGGTTGTGGCTTGGGGCATATTGAAAACATTAAACGACGATTATTAATTTTAACATATCATGAGCATTTTTGCTGGAAAGACATTGATGATTACCGGAGGTACCGGTAGTTTCGGAAACGCAGTATTGAAGCGTTTCCTCAGAACGGACATTGCTGAGATCCGTATCTTCTCACGCGACGAGAAGAAACAGGACGACATGCGCCACGAGTATCAGGCGAAATACCCCGATGTTGCACACAAGATAAAATTCTACATCGGCGATGTCAGAAGCCTGGAAAGCGTACGCTCCGCCATGCCGGGCACAGATTACATCTTCCATGCAGCCGCCCTCAAGCAGGTCCCTAGCTGCGAATTCTTCCCGATGGAAGCAGTGAGGACCAATGTGATAGGCACTGACAATGTTCTTACGGCAGCTATCGAAAACAATGTCGGAGCGGTCATCTGTCTCTCTACCGACAAGGCAGCATATCCGATCAATGCAATGGGCATCACCAAAGCCATCGAAGAGAAAATCGCCGTAGCCAAGAGCCGTAACTCCCGCAACACCAAGATCTGCTGCACACGTTATGGCAATGTCATGTGCTCACGCGGTTCTGTGATTCCTCTATGGATTGAGCAGATCCGCAGCGGCAACCCTATCACTCTTACGGAGCCTAAGATGACACGTTTCATCATGTCCCTCGAAGAGGCTGTGGACCTGGTACTTTTCGCATTTGAGCATGGCCACAATGGCGACATTCTCGTTCAGAAAGCTCCGGCATGCACCATCCAGACACAGGCGGAGGCCGTCTGCGACCTTTTCGGCGGCAAGAAAGAGGACATCAAGGTCATCGGCATCCGTCATGGCGAGAAGATGTACGAGACACTCCTTACCAAGGAAGAATGCGCCAAAGCCGAGGATATGGGCAACTTCTACCGTGTCCCGGCAGACAACCGCGACCTGAACTACGACCAGTACTTCACCAAAGGTGATGTAAAACGTGCCACCATAGATGAGTTCAATTCTGACAACACTTACCGTCTGAACTTGGAAGAAACAATCGCCAAGATAGGTGCCCTTGAATATATCCAGAACGAATTGAACGGAGTTGAAAATCTCGCGAAATAATGAAGATTCTGGTTACCGGCGCCAAAGGATTCGTGGGAAGGAACCTTTGCTGCCAACTGAACAACATAAAAGAAGGCAAGGCCCGCTGCTATGGAGACCTCCAGGTCGATGAAGTATTTGAATACGACATTGATTCGACTCCTGAGCAGATGGACAGCTGGTGCGGCGAATGCGATTTCGTCTTCAACCTCGCGGGCGTAAACCGGCCGAAGGACAATGACGAGTTCATGAAGGGCAATTACGGTTTCGCATCCACGCTGCTCGATACATTGAAAAAGCACCACAACACTTGTCCTGTGATGCTCTCAAGCTCACAACAAGCCTCATTGACAGGACGTTTCGGAAATAGCGAATATGGCAGGAGCAAGAAAGCCGGCGAGGACCTTTTCCTCGAATACGGCAAGGAGACCGGTGCCAAAGTTCTCGTCTATCGTTTCCCGAACCTTTACGGAAAATGGTGCCGTCCGAACTACAATTCGGCTATCGCCACATTCTGCAACAATATCGCCAATGACCTCCCAATCCAGGTCAATGACAGAAGCGTACAGATGGAGGTCCTCTACATCGACGATCTGGTCGAGGAGATGATCCGCGCGCTCAAAAGTCAGGAACATCATTGCGAATTCGAGGGACTTGACGTGCTGCCATCCGCTGAAGGACGTTATTGCTATTGTCCTGTCACTCACAAGACTACGCTTGGAGAAATCGTTGATACCATATATGAATGCGCACGTGCAGTACGTGCCGTGCCGGATTCTGCGGAAGGACCTTCGACGGCTCTCGAAATGCCGCAAGACAGTCTGAGTTATCGCCTGATGTCCACATTCTTAAGTTATCTTCCGAAGGAGAAGGCTATCTTCGATTTGAAGATGAACGAGGATCAGCGCGGGTCTTTTACCGAGCTGGTACACACGCTGAATTGCGGTCAGGTAAGCATCAACATTTCCAAGCCGGGCATCACGAAAGGCCAGCATTGGCACAACTCTAAATGGGAGCAGTTCATCGTGGTTTCCGGCCACGGCCTGATCCAGATGCGCAAGGAGGGAAGTGACGAGGTCATTGAATATGAAGTCAGCGGTGACCGCATCCAATCCGTCATCATGCTGCCTGGCTACACGCACAACATCATCAATCTCTCCCAGACCGAAGACCTCGTGACCGTAATGTATTGCAACGAAGTGTTCAATCCTGAAAGACCAGACACATATTTCGATAAAGTGGAGAAATAAGGAAATGGAAAAGACACCTAAATTCGATTATTCAGATATTCACTGGAAGGAGAACGGCAAACTCAAGCTCTGTATCGTAGTAGGTACGCGCCCTGAGATTATCCGCCTGGCGGCGGTCATCACCAAATGCCGCCAGTATTTCGATGTCATCCTCGCCCATACAGGCCAGAACTACGACTACAACCTGAACGGCATCTTCTTCAGGGATCTCAAACTCGCTGAACCGGAGGTCTATATGGATGCAGTCGGTGACGACCTCGGCGCGACATGCGGCAACATCATCAACTGTTCATACAAGCTTTTCGCCCAGACCAAACCGGACGCAGTGCTGGTTCTCGGCGACACGAACAGCTGTCTCTCTGTCATTGGCGCGAAACGTCTTCACATCCCGATCTTCCACATGGAGGCCGGCAACCGCTGCAAGGACGAGTGCCTCCCGGAGGAGACGAACCGCCGCATAGTTGACATCATCTCGGATGTCAATCTGGCATATTCAGAGCATGCGAGAAGGTACCTCGCCGAGTGTGGCCTGCCGAAGGAGCGGACCTACGTGACCGGGTCGCCGATGGCCGAGGTGCTGCACCAGAACCTCGCCGAGATCGAGGCCTCGGATATTCATAAGCAGTTGGGGTTGGAGGAGGGAAAGTATATTCTTTTGTCTGCCCACCGCGAGGAGAACATCGACACGGAAAAGAACTTCCGGAGCCTCTTCAATGCGGTAAACGCGATGGCAGCCAAGTATGACATGCCGGTTTTATATTCATGCCACCCGAGGTCTCGCAAACGCCTGGAGCAGAGCGGCTTTAAGCTCGATCCGCGTGTCATCCAGCACGAACCGCTCGGATTCCACGACTACAACTGCCTCCAGATGAACGCCTTCGCTGTGGTCAGCGACTCCGGCACACTCCCGGAAGAAAGTTCATTCTTCACCAGCGTAGGCCATCCGTTTCCTGCCATCTGCATCCGAACCTCTACCGAGCGTCCCGAGGCCCTTGACAAGGCCTGCTTCATCCTCGCCGGCATTGACGAGCGCAGCCTTCTGCAGGCCGTGGACACCGCCGTGGAGATGAACCGCGCCGGTGACTTCGGCCTCCCTGTCCCGACCTACACCGACGAGAACGTCTCCACCAAGGTAGTCAAGATCATCCAGTCCTACACCGGCATCGTCAACAGGATGGTCTGGAGGAAGTCATAAAACTCATGCAAAATGTTGTGCACAATATGGGTGCATGATATAGGGAAAAATTGCACTTTTTGAGTGCAATTGCTATCTTTGCAATAGTATTGCATAGATATACAATATTAATTGAGTATGGTTGACGAGGCGTTATACGAATACATGCGTTTGCAGCTGGAACTTACGACCAGCAGTTTTCACAGGTATCTTTATGAACGTGTGAACTGGACTTCCCGTATGATCGCGATCACAGGGGCAAGAGGAGTCGGCAAATCCACGATGATCCTGCAATATCTTAAGGAACAGGCTTCGGATTGCAAGTTTCTATACATATCCGCTGACCATACATATTTCAGCACTCACTCTCTCGTCGAGGTTGCGGATGAGTTCTCGAAGGATGCTGGCCATTTGCTCGTCATAGACGAAGTTCACAAGTATTCTGACTGGTCCCGCGAACTCAAGCAGATATATGACACTCATCCTGACATGAGGGTGATTTTCTCAGGATCTTCCATACTGGACATCATGGACGGTGTCGCTGATCTCAGTCGAAGGGTACTACCTTATACGCTGTATGGTTTGTCCTTCAGAGAGTATCTGGAACTGTTTCACAACATAAACGCATCTAAGTATTCACTTGACGAGATACTCGCGGGCAAGTCACGTATTGACGGTGTGCTTCATCCTCTCCCTCTTTTCAGACGTTACCTTGCAGAGGGCTACTATCCATTTGCATTGGAGGGAGATTTCCCGATGAGGATGCAGAATGTCATAACAAAAACGATAGAATCAGACATCGCACAGTATGCCGAACTAAAGGCGCCGACAGCAAAAAAACTAAAAAAGATGCTGGCTGTTATCTCGACACTTGCTCCGTATAAACCTAATGCGGATAGCCTTGCGTCTGAAATCGGAGTCAGCCGAAACAGCGTTTCAGACTATCGCGCGTTGCTGGAGAAGGCTCAGCTGATAGGTCAACTTAGGGACGATACGGGAGGAATGAGGGGACTGGGCAAAGTGGAGAAGGTCTATATTGACAACCCAAGTCTGATGACAGTCTTGTCCGGAGGGAAAGCTGACATAGGGAACATGAGGGAAACTTTTTTCTACAACCAGATGCGTGTGGAGAATGATGTGGTTTCCTCACGTCAGTCTGATTTCGTCATCGGTGACCGCACATTCGAGATCGGTGGCCGGAATAAAGGAAAAAGACAGATTGAGGACCTTCCGGATTCCTATATCGTAAAGGATGACATTGAATTCGCTCACGGCAACACGCTGCCCCTTTGGTCTTTCGGCCTAAATTACTGATAGCAGACGCGGCTATTTTGACCACATGGATCTTTAAATATATTAACACAATAGCAATGGAACTTAATGGTTAGTGGTCAAATTTTGGACCCGGAGAAAGGCCCCTTACCTTAGCCGGAAAAACGAGACCAATGTACAGCAGCGAAGACTTGTGGAGGTTATATGTGGAGTACCAGAGCGAGTGGGTGCCGCGCGGTTTGACGATGCTGGCGGTTCTGTCGCAGGACGAGCTGCTGGAGTTCGAGCGCATGCTGGAAACCGCCCCGGAGGTCTATGACTATTGCGCCAACATGACGGACGAACAGCTGAACCACCTGATAGCGTTCATCTCGCGGAACAAGGAGAGCGTGTTCCTTGAGCTGAGGCATGTGAAGGAGGACCGTGACGCGAAGGCCCGCGCCCTGGAGGAGAAGGACCGAATCATTGCCGAACAGGAAACAGAGTTGACAAGGAAGGACCGCGTCATCAGGGAGAAGAACAAGGCTCTGGAGAAGGACAGCATCGTGAACTGCGACGAGACGTGGTGCAAGGTGAGGCGGTTCAACAAGTACATGAAGAAGTACATGTGGGTTCTTGTGAACAAGGCCGAGAGGATAGTGATCTTCTTCCACGATGAGGGGTCGAGGGGCCGGAAGGTCCTCACGGACTTCATGGGCGAGGCCGAGGTGAGGGCTATAATGACCGACGGCTACACGGCGTACAACTTCCTCGACGGGAGGCTGGGAGTCGACCACCTGATCTGCATGGCGCACGCGCACGTGAAGTTCAAGAAGGCCCAATGGAACAGGCGCTGAGCTACTTCGACCACTTCAAGGACGGCCTTTTCCTTTACCGCAGGGACGGGCGATAGCCGATAGACAACAACCTTGCGGAACGTCAGGTGAGACCGTTCACGGCATTGCGTAAAGTGATCCAGCACTACGGCAGTGACGAAGGCGCAGAGACGGCCTCGGTCTATTTGAGCGTGGTGAGCACGGTAAAGCTTGCGGGGGTGTCGGTGTGGCGTTTCCTCGGAGACTTCTTCGAGGACGCGGTGACAGGCGGCAGGAAGCATCTTGGACACCTGAGGCTGTCGCCAGCGTAGAAAAAGTGAAAAAATAATCAACAAGAAATACCAAAAACGGACAAAAATTGGCCTTGCGACGGGTCGAGCGGACGCTATGTCTCTGACTTTGAGCATAGTCCAAAAATTGACCACTAACTGAAGGCTCTATGATTTCAAACAACATTTGGTCCTCTTCGCCTTTGAACACGGCCAGAATGGAGACATTCTCGTTCAAAAGGCTCCTGCTTGTACGATAGGTACTCAGGCCGAGGCAGTATGTGAACTATTCGGTGGGAAGAAAGAAGACATAAAGGTAATCGGTATTCGTCACGGAGAGAAGATGTATGAAACCCTTCTTACTAAGGAGGAATGTGCTAAAGCGGAAGATATGGGCAACTTCTATCGTGTACCGGCAGATAATCGTACTTTGAATTACGATAAGTTCTTTACCGAAGGCAATAAGAAGGCCGTAACTATCGACGAATTTAACTCCGACAACACCTATCGTCTGAACCTCGAGGAAACTAAGGCTAAAATTGCCTCTCTTGAATATATTCAGAATGAACTTAACGGAATCTCAAATCTCGTCAAGTAATGAGAATACTCGTAACCGGTGCTAAAGGGTTCGTGGGAAAGAATCTTTGTGCACAACTGAATAACATAAAAGAGGGCAAGGCCAAATGCTATGGAGACCTCGTAATAGACGAAGTCTTCGAGTACGATATCGATTCTACTCCGGAAGAACTTAACGAGTGGTGTCAGAAATGTGACTTCGTATTTAATCTCGCCGGTGTAAACCGTCCTAAGGACCCGGAGGACTTTATGAAGGGCAACTTCGGTTTTGCCAGCACCCTTCTTGACACCCTCAAGAAACACGGAAACAAGGCCCCTGTGATGCTCTCCAGCAGCGCCCAGGCCTCACTTACAGGCCGTTTTGGAAATAGCGAGTACGGACGAAGCAAGAAAGCAGGGGAGGACCTCTTCCTTCAGTACGGAGAGGAGAATGGGGTGAAGGTCCTGGTTTATCGTTTCCCTAATCTCTACGGCAAATGGTGCCGTCCGAACTATAACAGTGCAATCGCTACCTTCTGCAATAATATCGCCAATGACCTTCCTATTACCGTCAATGACCCGAGTGTCGAATTGGAGGTTCTTTACATTGACGACCTTGTAGAGGAGATGATTTGCGCACTTAAAGGCGAAGAGCATCACTGTGAATTCGAGGGTCTGGAGGTGCTTCCGAACCCGGAAGGCAGGTACTGCTACTGCCCTGTTACCCACAAGGCAACACTTGGAGAAATCGTTGATTTGCTTCATCAGTTCAAGGAGATGCCTAAGACCCTGATGATACCTGAGATTCCCGCTGACAGCTTTGCAAAGAGACTTTACAGCACTTATCTGAGTTATCTTCCGAAGGAAGGCGCAATCTTCGACCTGAAGATGAACGTGGATGACAGAGGGTCCTTCACCGAACTGGTTCACACCCTTAACTGCGGTCAGGTCAGCATCAACATCAGCAAACCTGGAATCACCAAAGGCCAGCATTGGCACCATACCAAATGGGAGCAGTTTATCGTGGTCAAAGGCCACGGACTGATACAGCAGCGCAAGGAAGGCACTGACGAGGTGATTGAATTCGAGGTCAGCGGTGACAAGATCCAGAGCGTGATAATGCTCCCCGGCTACACCCACAACATCATCAATCTCTCGGATACTGAAGACCTCGTGACGGTGATGTACTGCAACGAAATTTTCAATCCGGAAAGACCGGATACTTTCTTTGACCCAGTAAAATAGAAATACAATGGCACAATTTAAGAATAACGGCAAACTCAAACTCCTTATTATTGTCGGCACCCGTCCTGAAATCATACGTCTTGCCGCGGTCATCAACAAATGCCGCAAGTATTTCGACGTGATCCTCGCCCACACAGGTCAGAACTACGATTACAACCTCAACGGTGTCTTCTTCAAAGACCTCAAGCTTGCAGACCCTGAGGTGTATATGAATGCAGTGGGTGCAGACCTTGGTGAGACTATGGGCAATATCATTGCCGAGAGCTACAAACTGATGGTAGAGACCAAGCCTGACGGAGTTCTTGTTCTGGGTGATACCAACAGCTGCCTCAGCGTAATCGGAGCCAAGCGTCTGCATATCCCTATTTTCCATATGGAAGCCGGTAACCGCTGCAAGGACGAATGCCTGCCGGAGGAGACCAACCGCAGGATTGTGGACATCATTTCCGATGTGAATATGGCCTACAGCGAGCACGCACGCCGTTATCTTGCTGACTGCGGACTCCCGAAGGAGCGTACTTATGTGACTGGCTCTCCTATGGCTGAAGTTCTGCACGAGAATCTTGCCGAGATTGAGGCTAGCGATGTTCACAAGAGACTTGGATTGGAGAAGGGAAAGTACATTTTGCTCAGCGCACATCGTGAGGAGAATATCGATACCGAGAAGAATTTCCTGAGTCTTTTCAATGCTATCAATGCTATGGCTGAGAAGTACGATATGCCTATTCTTTACAGTTGTCATCCGAGGTCAAGGAACCGTCTTGCCGCTTCGGGATTTCAGCTTGATCCGAGGGTGATTCAGCACGAGCCACTTGGATTCCACGATTACAATTGCCTACAGATGAATGCTTTTGCTGTGGTAAGCGACAGTGGTACCCTTCCAGAGGAGTCTTCGTTCTTTACCTCTGTAGGGCATCCTTTCCCTGCTGTCTGCATCCGCACCAGCACTGAGCGTCCGGAGGCTATTGATAAGGCTGATTTCATTATTGCGGGAATTGATACGAAGAGTTTGCTACAGGCCGTTGATACTGCGGTGGAACTCTGCAGGGATGGCAGTCACGGTATACCTGTGCCGGATTATGTTGATGAAAATGTCAGCACCAAGGTTGTGAAGATCATCCAGAGTTATGTGGGGATTGTCAACAAGATGGTCTGGAGAAAATTCTAATGCGCACGTGTATTATGTAATAAGGTAGGCAGGTGCACAGGTGGTACGCAAGTATGCAGTTCGATACTGCCACCTGCTTCTAAATTAACTATCTATGGCTACAGATTGTTCACTATATCGAGATAAGATACCTGATGCATTGAAATCTTTTATTGAAAAAGAAGGCAATGCATCATTCACGCAAACAACAAATAGAGAAAAACAGGACGTTTATAAAGTAACGGTAGGAACTGCAAATTGTTTCGTAAACATCTACTATAAAGTCAACGGTCTAACCTCTATATCATATCAGTCTTCAAAAAAATTACAGAGTTTTGGGCAACGATGTGTTGATTTCATAATTGACCAAACATCGCTACCTGACAGTTTACACAAGACCTTTACTGTTAATAATTCAAATACAGAACAGTATGAGTACTTTAAGGAAGCTGCACGGGAAGCTTTTACTTTAACTGACATAGCGACAAAAGACTCAAATGTTGCAGATCGCTTCAAAGTTGAAGATGGCACAGGTGCTTCCTTGACTATTACCCTATACAATAATACCACTCTCTTTTTTCAAGGCCGTGTGACCCCATTGTTTGTGATAATGATGAGTTTTGCTTTGGAGTGGATGGTTACGGAAGAGATTGTTTCCTTAGCGAACTGCATTGATTTACGAAATATGGTGGTTGTGTTTGATGAAGATCCAAGATCTCATATTAGCAATCACTCTGTGCTTACTCCAGATGCAGAGGTACTCTTTAAACTAATGCGAACCTCATTGCAATTAGCTAACTCAGGTATAGTGGTTAGTGACTATAGTTGCTACACATTTGATATTCTACGATCAATCGAAGGCTTGTTAAAACATCGACTTTTGCAAGATGTACCACCTTTTAATGATTTTGGTGATTATTTCGAAAAGAATAGAGCAACAGGGTCTTATGTATTTAAGACTACATGCTCTTTGTATGATGCAACTCCTAGGCTAAAGCACGCAATGGAACGTGCATATACTTTTTTCAATACTAATCGGCATTCAACATTTCATGTAGATGATATGATCGACACAACTCGAGTATTGGATTATTCAGAAGCCATCTCAATAATCGAGCAATCATTTGTCCATATAAATGAGATATGCTCTAATTGGAATTAATTATGAACGAGAATTTCTATATCGAAAACTTAGGTGATAGAGGCTTATGGATTGTTATTTTATCATCAGAAAACACATCCGTCTATTGGTCGGAGATAGAAGCATTAGTTACCAGAAATCATTGGGTAGATCTTGACGTTCACTTTGATTTCTTATATCGAAACGGATTTAAGAATAGATTCTTTAAAACTAGGATAAATGCTCAATCTAAAATCATTTGCAGATTAGAGCGGTATACATGCGAGCATGCGATTGTTACTGATCGTTTCTTTTCTCATAACATTCAACTGCTTGAAGGATCAGTTTTGTCTGCTCTTCAACGAAGTATGTATATCAACCAGATAAAATCACGATAAAATGAAAATAGACAATCAACTTCTGGATACACTCTCTGCCCAAGCGAAAGCAAACCATCGCTTGCGACAGAGTTATGATCTCAGGACAACACCTGAAGACCAAAGCCAGCGCATCCTTAATGCCGTAGAGCCGGGCACCATCCTCCCCATCCATCGCCACAGAGGCTCTACCGAAACGATTGTCGTCCTTCGCGGAAAAGTAGTGCAGCACTATTATAACGATGCAGGCAAGAAGACATCTTCCTTTGAGCTTGCGCCCAATTCCGCCCAAGTAGGAATGAGCGTTCCTGTAGGTCAGTGGCATGCCTTGGAATCCCTCGAAGAAGGAAGCGTCATCTTTGAATGCAAAGATGGAGCCTACCAACCCTTGTCAGCAGAAGATATTCTGGAGGTTGAGATCTCCGGCAAAGACTAAACACCCCCCCCAAGAGGTGACACATCATCACTCAGCAATATGCAATCTGTAAGAACTGTAAGATAGCTCACTGCTCATTGCTAAAGACTCTTTGTCTCTTAGACTCATCTACCCCAGCTCGCATCATTCGTGCTATTCGTGCAATTCGTGTTCCTCAAAAAATCGCGAGTTACGCGTTAACAGTTAACACCCTCAAGAGATGGCAATCAGCAGATGCTTTAGCTTGATGAGCTTGCGAATAATAATTCATCAGCTGCGGGTCAGCAGACCTGTCCCACTAACCCCACAGTCCCTTTGCTTGTTCTTTCGGGGGATTGAACTCGTAACTGAGGTCTTTGGGACGAGTATTCCTATCTGTTTCTTAACAAGAATATCATATATAGAAATACAACAATGCATACATTTACTCAAATTGAGAAAAAGATACTCAAGGCAATCAGCGATCAAGACGTTACCGATATTAAATGTCTCGGCTCGACAATCAAGGATGTTTTTTTTCCTTCGCGCAAATGTGCCCTGTATATGGAACCCTCAGGCAAGAAGGTTTACCTTTTCTTTCCGTCCACTCAGTATCATGCAGATCGTAAGTGCTTTGCGCAACTTATCACTTTGATCACGTTCATCGAGTATCTGCATAAGGAGAACCTAATATACCTCCAACCAACAGAAATGAATCACGATGTCCTGTTCTATGAGAACTATCAACATAGCTTCCTCCTGGGAAAAAACTACGATCCAGATGTTAAACATGCCATTTCGCAACAGGAATTCATGCGCATGGACTTAGCTCCTACCCCAGAAGAGACACCTGTTCCTCATTATGGATGTATAAAAGCCGGAAAGCTACAATCTGACCGTCTCTTCATCACAGATGCTGCTGGCAAACGCTATCTTGAGAGCACCAATGTAAGCAGCCTATACCAGCAACTTTACATGCTACTCTGTAGCAGAGCATTCCCAACCGAAACTTTACGCAGGTTTATCAGTAACGGCTATTGCTCCGATGATGAGAAGCGAAACAAATGCTCACTTTATCTGTCCAGAGCCAGTTTCCTTGTCGCACTCCTTGCGCTCGTTCTAACGTCTCCGTGGTTTGCCACTCCTTACAATAATAAGAAAGGTTACACCATAATAGAGCAGCACCAGTTCGACACTCTAAAGACTATCCTATCCCAACCTGCACTATCCATCCATCATGCGCCAGAGGATAGTACAAAGAAAGATAGTAAAAACAATGAGCTTAACGACAAATATAAACTAAAGAATAAAAATACAACTAATATAGCTTATCCAAATCCTTAATCATATTATTATGAGTATAATAGGGAAAATTCGCAGCTGGCTTATTATGAGGAAAGTAAAGCTTACAAAGACACAGGAGACCATACTGCCACATGATTATCCTCTCGCCGAGTTATTAGTGGAGAAACTTTTAAACCACATGACCCATGATAACTGGTTGACACTGTGCACCAATCGTACCTATAGCGCCTTAGTTGCAGACGACTATTTGTCGGAGGCAATGAAAAGCTATAATTGGGATATTAACCATTCACAGTCAAAGGGTGTAATCAACGAATCTGATGGTAAGTTATTGCGCTATGACCAATATTACGAAGATGGCGTATATCCACTTGTATATGTTCACGAAGAAAGGGGCAGTTTTCCGAGACATTATACAGTCATAGATGAATTGCTCAACTTTTACAACCTTCGCGAGTTGATAAAGCCCAATCAGGAACACTCTTGGATGCAGGTAGATGAAAGTGGCAACATGAATGAGATAATTAACATTACTCCCACAGAGGTAAACATTCGTAAGGGATATTTGTTAGAATTCATGGCCGTCAAGCATTTGCACCTTGTTGTGTATATTGATGAGATGATTTACGACCATCGTTCATACGAAGAACTTAATGTTAAACCAGTTCATAACAAAATAGTAAAGTCCTCCAAAGTCATTTTCAATTATAGCAATCTTGAGCAATTCGCCTATTGTGGCAACTACAACTCTGGTGCATGGGTTCTGGGTAAGAGTGTCCTGAAATATAACGAGAGTGACATCACAGGATTGTGGCAGACATCAAAGGGAAACTATGCAAACTTCATTATATTGGGAAAGGAAGGCTCGCCCATTCTGTCAACATGCGAAGAGTCTAAACTCTCTAATCTCTTTGTAGAGAAGCCTGGGGCGGCTTCAACTCTCGATTTGTCATACTTCAGCAAGGACGTTTTGGATAGATATTATGGAAACCCTAAACGCTTTGAGGTAAATGAGGGCTATATCAATGGACCCGACTGGATGTTACGAGTTGACAATGACCGTACAGATGACTTGATTGCGGTAACATTAGTGGATTTAGGACGGTTACCAGATTTTGAACAAAAGTATTGGCAACTTTTCAATGTAAATCCACCAGCCCGCAATATGTTGAGTCCTACTACATATAAACGCTGGTTTCTTGGCGAGGTCTCAGACACGGCCTTTGCTCCTGATCATCTTTTCAAGCATCTATATGAGAAATTCCAAGCAGAATGGTACAAATCACACAATTGGTATCTCATCAAACCACTGAACAAAACGGCCAAATATAACCTCTCAACACTTCATAGTTTGTCAGATGAAAATGAACAAGATTTCAAAGCGCAAATATTGGCATTGACATTGACTCTCATAGAGTCTATAAATACTGAAGGCATTCGTGATCATTTAGATACAAAAAATGAAGCACTCATTAACTTTGCCAGCAAAAAGGGTATAAATCTTAATGAAAAAGCAGCCGGAATAAACATCCTAGAACAATATTTGGTTTCTATTGGAGACGACAACGGAAACATCATTTCTCTGTTCCGTAACTTACAGGATTTACGTTCTACACGTTTTGCTCATCGACCTGACTCTACCGGAAAAAAATACTCACGTGCAGCCGCATTCTTTAAACTCGATACAATGACTATAAAGAATGCATACGATCGTATACTTATGTTAGCAGTTGAGGCAATGCAAACTCTTTTGCAATTAACAAGTGGGGTGGGACATTCAATGATATAGTTAAACGAGTTTAGAAATTAACACGACTATAGTATTTGTCCAAAAATGTCGTCTTGCCTTGATTAAGGTAAAATAATATCCTTGCACCGTACTAATCAATAATGGTTATGCCTAAAGGAGTAAAGACATCTCTGGCAAATACAGTCGAAAATCATATTAAAAATTTATAAAAACAACTTTTTCTCCCGAAAAGGACATTTCGCAATCTGCCTGCAATCAGGCAGCAGATGCTTAGTGGTCCAGGTTTCGGACACTTACCCATAAAGCAATGATATAATTTTGATTGATATGAAAATGACTCCAAAGGAGAGTACGATAAGTAGTATTCTCAGCATCAAGAACAGAGAATATGAGATACCGCGTTTTCAACGTGAGTATTCATGGGAGAAGAAACAATACAAGGAATTCCTTGAGGATATGATTTCAAATATTATTGTTTCAGATGAAGAACTGCAGCCTACTCCCTATTTTATGGGCACAATGTTGTTTGTAGGAGATAAAGATAGGCCGGGAAAAGACCCCGTTTTTGTTGTTGATGGGCAGCAAAGATTAACAACAATAACAATTCTTTTTTCAGCTATTGCAAATTTGTTTCAGCAGTTAGGCAACACTGTTTTACGAGATTCAATATTCAGCTATATTATGTCTAAGACAAATGATGGGGAACAAATTAGAGTGCTTAAAACAGTATCCAGCTATCCATATTTTTCGTATTATATCCAGTCACTTGATAAATCTAATGCTAACATTCCTACTTCAGAAGAAGATGAAAATATCAAAGCGACATATGATTTCTTTGAGAAGATTCTCCAAGAAAAGAGTTTGCGTGAGCTTTTTGGTAAAAAAGGAAAAGATACCCATAGCTTTTCTCATGTAGATTTGCTAAAAGCTATAAGAGAACAAGTACTTTCATCTACGGTCATAGAGATAATTACTGAGGATAGAAAAGTAGCTAATGCACTATTCGAAATTTTGAATGCTAAGGGAAAAGGCTTGTCAAATGTTGATATGATAAAAAATAAAATATTTGAAGTTTTAGACACGGTTGAACCTGCTGATTATGCTAGCGATAAATGGAACGCAATAAATGAAATACTTGATAGTTGCAACGAAGGAGTGGGATTTGCTACATTTTTGAGACACTATTTCTCGTCAAAATATAAATCTATATCAAAAGCCAATTTATACGACAAGTTTAAAGAATTAATCAAAAAAACGCGGCAGGAATACTCGTTATTTTTATCCGATTTAGAAGCAAAAGCACGAATATATAAAAAGATAGTTGTTCCACAGAGGCAAGATTATGCCAATAGAAAAGAATATTTTTGGTTAGTACAAAGTTTGGAAGTGTTTAATAAGGTTTTCAATATTGTAAATATTCGTGTGCCACTTATGGCTTTGATAGATGCCAAAGAAAGGGGTGCGATAACTATGAAACAACTGAAAGACATTGTGTTGTATATGGAGAATTTTCATTTTGCATATACTGCATTGTTGTCCAAAGGTACCAATCGTGTTGACAAGCATTATTCGGCATTTGCTATCAAATTGTCGAAATCAAAAAATTCTCAAGAAACAAAATTGGCAATTGATGAGCTGAAGAAAGTAATAGAACCCATATTCCCTTCTTTTGAAGATTTTTACAATAAGTTCATTTTATTATCATATTCCAAAGCGGACAACCCCTCCAATATGAAGACCAGGTATGCTATTAAAAAGTTAAATTGCTTTTATTCAGAATCGGAAGTATTTGATGATAATGGTAGTATAGAACATATTTTGCCAGAATCAAATGAATTATCATTAAATATAGGCAACCTAATTTGGCTTGAACTTAATATAAATAATAAGGCAAAGGATTATAGTTATTTGACAAAGAAAGAATACTATGCAAGATCTAAATATGATTGGGTTCAAAATTTTGTAAAATATCATGAAGATTGGAACGAAGATGAAATTACCGACAGAGCTAAACAATTAGCTCGGACATATTATGAGAAGATTTTTGACCGAATAATTGAATAGAATGAGTTGCACAATACAAGACGCCAAGAGAACACTTATGCGATATGTTCTGAAGAATATCACTCCTCCTTCTTCGCGTATATGTATTGATGAGCAAATGAAAGAGAAAGGTCTTAATTAAATTGTAACTGTCCTAAATCTTAGACATAAGTGAGTTTTGTGATCTCAATAAATGCCCGGATCCTTGCCGCGAGTATAATTCCTGATTTTCACACACTCGACAGCTTCATGCCACTTCTCTGGTAAAGACAGTCATAAATCATATTAAACTTTATAAAAACAACTTTTTCTTCCGAAAAGGACATCCTGCAAACCACCTGCAAATCAGGCAGCAATAGCTTAGTGACCTAGGTTTCGGACACTTAAAACAATTATGAAAACGAATATATTCAAGATCTTGGCTTCGCTACCGAAAACCATTTATTTCAACTTACGGTGTTTGCCATTTAGGCAAGCTATAAGACTACCTTTCTTCATATGCTATAATGTGAAGTTGGGTGATATTAGTGGAAGCCAATTGATAATTAATTGTTCACCAAGAACGTTCATGATTAAGTATGGACTTGGTGGAGTAAAGGGAATCGATAGCAATCGTTCGCAGTTATGGTTGCAGGATGGAACAGTTACTTTTAATGGAAGGGCGAACTTTGCAGAAGGCTTTTCCATTCGTTGTAATGGCAATCTCTCGTTTGGCGATAATTTTGGAGGCGGTAAGAATGGGTTCATTTCTTGTGCTGACGAAATCAGTTTCGGAGATGACATCCTGTTTGCATGGAATGGAACCATCAGGGATTCTGATGGACATACAATCTATGTAGATGGGCATGAAAAACCTTCTCATAAGCCAGTACATATTGGAAACCATGTGTGGATAGCATCAGAGGTAAAGATTCTGAAGGGTGTGTCTATTGCCGATGGTTGTGTAATCGCATTAGGAAGCATCGTAACAAAATCTTTTGATGAAGAGAATATCCTCATTGGTGGTTTTCCAGCAAAGAAAATACAAGATAATGTCAGTTGGAAAAGTTGAATTAATGAGTAAATCGAGAAATACATACTTTGACTTCCTCAGAGGTGTAGCGATAATTATGGTTATTGCGATACATACTTATCATAAGGCTGAGGATAGCGTTGCTTTCCGCCAAATATTAAATGCGGCTGTACCGCTGTTCATCGCCATTTCCGGTTTTTTTCTATCCAAGAAGCGAATAGAGCAAAAGACTCAATATGTGCAGTTTCTGAAAAGACAGATTCCAAAGGTGTATATTCCGACAATAGTGTGGTCATTGCCATTGTTTGCAGTATCAGTAAAGTCAGGAGAGAATGTTCTTAACAACGTGATAAGTCTTTTCATTTGTGGCTTTTCAATCTACTATTTTGTTGCATTCATTATTCAATGTTACATAACGCTTCCTTTGATAAAAATAGCAGTGATGAAATGGCATATGGGGGGTAATTCTAAGCTGCTTAATTTCAATAACATGGATAGGATAATATGCATTATATAGAGGACATGGAGGAATGCCGCTTCCTACAATAGCATACGCTGGTCCTCTTCCTTGCTGGATAGGTTTCTTTACATTAGGTATTGCTTTAGGAATGAGTCCAAACAGAGATTATAAACTATCATGGCCTTTGACCCTTTTATTAATAGGACTCGTCATGTCAATATTGACATCAAACTATTGTCATGTAGGTGACGGACAAAAGCCATCATCATTCGTTTATTCTATAGGATTGGTGTTATTGATGTTTAATGCAAGGGTGGAAGGTGTTATAAGGTCTAACAACATATTATATAGGTCAGTATTGTGGATAGGTGAAATTTCTTTTGCTGTATATCTTATGCACATGTACATTGTGCGATTTGTATTGCCACATATAGATATTAGCAATTGGTTTTTCAGAGCGTTATTCGTCTTGGTAGCGACCACCGCTCTCATTTTTATACTTCAGAGGCTTTTGCCATCCAGAGTTCACAAATACATAGGTCTTTAGTAAGACACAATTTTTTGACAATGAATGAAGTCGCAAATAACAATAAACGAATAGCCAAGAACACACTTTTTATGTATATTCGATTGATGCTCGTATTGTGTATCAATCTATTTACTGTGCGCATAGTCCTTCAAGCATTAGGTGAAGTAGATTACGGTCTTAATAATGTTGTGGGTGGAGTTGTAAGTATGTTCAGCTTTATCTCTACCACCTTAGCAGGAGCCTCAATGCGTTTCTTCTCTTTTGAAATAGGTAAAAAAGATCAGGAAGGTCTAAAGAAATACTTTGCCGTAACTTTCTGGTGTTATGTTTTTCTCTGCTTAATCATAGTTATATTAGCAGAAACGATCGGCCTATGGTTTGTTGCCAACAAATTGGTGATCCCCGCAGATAGAATGACCGCAGCTATGTGGGTATATCAGTTTTCTATTCTTGGAAGTGTGCTCTCCTTTTTGACTATACCATTTAACTCTTTGATACTTGCTCACGAGAAGATGGACTTTTATGCTTATCTTGGAATTGCTGAGGTAGTTTTGAAACTTTTGGTAGCTTACCTTCTTTTCGTTAGTGATGGCGACCGCCTGATACTTTATGCCATTTTGATGTTCCTGTCATCTGGTGTAGTATCTTCTATCTATATCGGTTATGACCTCATACATTATAGTGAAAGCAGAGTCAAGTGGTTCTGGAATAAAGCTATTTTCAAGAGTGTATTCAGCTATTCAGGATGGAGTCTTTTCGGAGCGGTCTCATTGGTGTTCAGGAGTCAAGGCATAAACATCCTGATTAATATGTTCTTTGGTCCTGTATATAATACAGCTCGTGCCATTGCCTATCAGGTCAATAATGCTGTCAACACCTTTGTTACAGGGTTCTCACAAGCTGTAAAGCCACAACAAACTAAGTATTATGCAGCTGAAGACTATGACATGTGTATGGCTCTCACCTATCGTGCAACCAGGATGTGCTACTATCTCATATTTGTTCTTTCTGTCCCTCTTATTATGGAAGCAGGTTTTGTGTTGAACCTTTGGTTGGGTGATGTGTCGGATGTGACTGTATTGTTTACCCAATTGGTAATTTTGGTTTCAGTTGTTGAGGCAATTACTACACCGCTTAAGGGATTGATTTCATCGACTGGAATAATTAAGTATAATCAAATAATCAATAGTGTGATTCTGATAGCCATCTTCCCCGTCTCATGGTTATTGTTCAAATTGGGATTTCCGGCTTATACTACCATGTTGGTGTCGTTGATAGCATCTATATTATGCCATATTGTACGAGTAATAATTTGTATTCGCTTAACAACTATGACCATGCGTAACTACACTTATGATGCTCTGCTCCCTATACTGAAAGTAACTCTGATAGGAATAATACCTCCTGTTGCTTTATTTTGCAGTATGAGCGATGGTTGGATTAGGTTCATCAGTATTCTATTTGTTTCATTAGTGTCAAGTGTTGGAACTATTTGGTTTTTAGGACTTACCCAAAGCGAACGCATATACATAAAAAACGCTACAGTAAACAAACTCGCATTTATTAAGCGTCATGATAGAAATAAACAATAAAGAAAAATGTTGCGGCTGTGGAGCGTGTGTACAAGTATGTTCTAAACAATGTATCACAATGCAGTCAGACGAAGAAGGGTTCTGCTATCCTGCTGTAAACAGAGACAAATGTGTAGATTGCGGAATATGCAACATTGTTTGTCCCATGTTGAACCAAAGTCAAGCGCATAGACCATTATTGTCTTTAGCTTATAAAAACCCCAGCGAGACTGAACGATTAAGGAGTTCTTCCGGAGGGCTGTTCATAGAGTTGGCAAATTGCATTATTTCACAACAAGGCGTTGTGTTTGGTGTAACTTACGATGCGAATTGGATGCCTGTTCATTCTTATGCTGATAATAAGGAAGATATTAGGGCTTTTATGGGAAGCAAGTACGTGCAAAGCCGAATCGGAAATTCTTATGCCTATGCCAAAAGGTTCTTGCGCGAAGGTCGTATAGTGTTGTTTAGCGGAACCCCATGCCAAATTGCCGGGCTCAAAGCATTCCTTGGAAAGGATTACGACAATTTGATTACCATAGAGATTATGTGTCATGGCGTACCAAGCCCTGGAGTATGGAAAGACTATATATCAAAAATATGCCCGAAGGGCATCGATGGTCAAAATACGGTTTTGTCATCTCTAAATGACATGCCATTGATAGATGGCATTTCGTTTAGAGATAAATCAAATGGATGGTCAAAATACGGTTTTGTCGTCTATGGAAAATCCGCCTCTAAGGCGGATCAAAATTCGGTTTTGTTGTCTAAACACACCATTATTAAACAATGGTCCAAGGAGAATCCCTATATGCAGGCTTTTCTTAGCAATGTCATTCTGCGTCCGGCTTGTTATAATTGCCAACATAAATCCGGCAAGAGTGGTGCAGACTTCTCTATAGGTGATTTCTGGACGATTGATTCGTATAAACCAGAGATGAACGATGACAAGGGTGTTACACTTGCATACGTTCTCAGTCAGAAGGGCAAAGAGTTTCTGAGAAAAATGGGTATCTGCTATGAGGAACTTCCTTCAGGTCTTGAATACAATTCGGCTTTCAATATTAGTGCAAGAGAGAAATATCCTCGCGAAAAGTTTTGGAAACAATACAAAGAGCAGGGGTTGTCGTGTATTGGGCCAATTTATCAATCCATAAAACCTGGATTTTGGAAGCGAATGTATATCTGCATTACTAACAGAATACCAATTTTGAAGCATAAATGATTATGAAAATAGGTATATTGACAATGCAATACCGCAAGAACTATGGTGGCATATTGCAAGCATACGCATTAATGAAGGTTATTGCTTCGATGGGACATGAAGTCGAACATATTGATTTTCGGTACGATCCCAAGGAGAACATACATTGGGTGAATCAGTTCCGCAATTTGGTCGTTTCCATCCCAAAAGCATTCGGTTTGCGCAGACCTCAAAAGCATTTTAAGGCGAACAGAGAACTGCCTCAAGAGCATATCAATGCTTTTGCAAGATTCAAAAAGGATAATATTCTATATTCGCGTGTCGTTTACAACGATTCTATTAATGATATTGTAAATGATTACGATTGCATAGTGGTAGGCAGTGATCAGGTATGGAACAACGTTGAGGGCAGCCATCTACACTTCTTCTTTGATTTTCAACCTGAATTTCGAGGCAAAAAGGTCGCCTATGCATCTTGTGCAGTATTCTCCAACACACCATGGTACAACCGAAGGAAATTAAGTCGGTTGCTTCACTCTTTTGATTACATCGGAGTGCGTGATAACACTACAGCAGCCCTTGTCAGAAATGTGTCTGGTTTGAATCCGCAAGTTGTACTTGATCCAACTTGTTTGTATGACTTTAACGAATTTGCCAACTCTGCACCAATAATAGAAGGAGATTACATTTTTGCCTATATCCTTGGAAGCGAACTGAAGGGAGGACACAAGAGTATTATCGGCAAAATATGTGAGAAGTATGGAAATATGAAAGTTATAGCAGCCATTATTCCAGACATTTGTACTGAAGTTGAAAAATTTGCGGACAAGGTTATGTATAATGCAATGCCTTCCGAATGGGTTAATCTTATTGCGCATAGCCGTTTTGTTTACACTGACTCTTTCCATGGCTGTATGTTTGCCATGAAATTCCATAAGCCTTTTTTCGCTTATTATCGTGACAGCAATAGGGCTTCTCGCTTGGTTGACATTAAGCATACCTATCATTTGTCCAATATCTTCCAATCAGGAGATGAGTATCAGCTCAATGATGTGGATTATCAAAAGGTGGACGAAATACTTAATGAGCAAAAGAATAAATCATTAGAATTCTTAAAATCAAGTTTAAAATGATGAAAATATTATCAAATACCAGACGATTCTTCGTCAACAAATACGCCTTTCTTATAAGAAGAAGAAAATTCTTCTGGATGGCATACCAAAAAAACTGGTTGCTTGACCCTGCCACGGACAAACGTGCTAAGTATTGGAAAAAATGTGGCGCTCACATTAATGGCAAAGTAAATATTGGATATGACGTGTACTTTGATGCAAGTAATGCTAATCTTATCACCATAGATGATGGTGTTTGGATAACTGCCCGTTGCTTGTTACTTTGTCACAAGCGAGATATGGCAGTATATCACAAAGGAGATAACATCAATAATATGCCTTACGTACATGCACCCATACACATCTGTAAAGGTGTTCATATAGGGATGGGATCCATAATAATGCCGGGCGTAACAATAGGAGAGGGTTCTATTATTGGTGCAGGCTCTATCGTTACGAAGGATATTCCAGCATGGAGTATTGCCGTTGGTTCCCCTGCAAAAGTAGTTAAAACAATAGAATAAGATATATATGGGTTCCAATAGTATATACAGGGGATTGTCATATCTGTTGGTATTTCTTCTTGCGGCTTTGTCTTTTCCGATAATTCCGGGATGGATTCCCCCATTACAAAAAACATGGGTATCACTTGTTATGGCTTTTTTAGTCTATACCGTGCTGGCCCAAAAATTAAGTTGGGGGAAATCAACAGCATGTCTTCTGTTTTACTTTGTAGTGCTGTTTCTTAATGCAAAGATGGGAGATGTACTTATCTCTTCCACTCAGATTGCAATCGTGGAGGTATTATTTCTATATGTACCTTCGGCAGTTGCCTTATGGTGCTTTTCTCAGGAGAACTTATCTTTCATCAAAACGGTCTTGATTGTATCATTAGCTTTGTTTGCTATCGAAGCAGTAAGTTCTTTCATTACATTGCAGGTTGAACCGATGATTATACGTACCCTTTATAAGATTGCAACCGATGAAGGAGATACAGGTATTATGTTCGAATATTACCGCACAGGATTGATGGACTATTCGATGGCTCATGCGATTCCTATCTTAATCCCACCGTTATTCTATGCATACAAGAAAGTGGCATCTACGGTAAAATCCAAGATTTTTTTGCTGACTTCAATTGCGGGATGCGTGTTCTTGACTTGGTTGTCCGATTCTACTACAGCCCTTATGCTTGCGGTATTGTTTCTTGTGATTGGGTTTTTGACCAACGTTTCTGACATACGAAGAAACTTTAGAAAGCTCATTATTATCGGAATTATTGTCTTGCCCATTGCTGCAAGTGATGATGTTCAATTGGCTGTACTCGATGCGGCAGAGACTGTATTGGGGTCAGAATCAGTTTTTGCCGATAAAATTGAAGAGTTCAGGTATTCTATAGAAAATGAAGGTAATATGACAGGAGATATGCAAGGACGAGTGGACCGCTACAATAAATCCTTGGATATGTTCTTTACAAATCCTCTTTGGGGGACAAATACAAAACCTGGTAACCATGCCTCTTTGATTGACCGTCTTGGAGCATTTGGTCTTTTAGGATTTATTCCGCTAATGCTCTTCTTTTGGTATTCTCTTAAGCATATATCCACATACTTGCCAGCAGACAGTCTCGTATTCTTCATACAAGGCATCCTTGCTGCTATGGTAATGTTAGGAACGAAGGGAATGTGGAACTGGTCAATGTTCTATAATCTTTTCATTATGTTGCCATTCATCATATATTATACAAACGAAAAATACCACAAAAGATGTTAGAGCCATATTTTAAAAAAGAAGATTTCATATTGTGTGATGTGCCTGTACCTGAGGGTTATCCTCAATCCCAGACGCACGCAGGTATTGCTATCTATAATGGAAAGTTTTATCTTACATGCTCTCCATATCCGTTGAAAAAATACAGCAGGTTGCAAATATACGCCAAGCGATTGCTGCAAAAGTTGACATTCGGCAAATTGGGGCAATTTATTGATGCTGACAGTTACGAAAATCCACTTCTATACGAAGGAATCGACAATGGTGGCAAGCCGCCATTCAAGTTCCGACTCCTTCAACCTGCCCCGTTGATGGAGAGACCCCAAAAAACAGAAGGAGTGCAGAGCTACAATTCCGATCCCGATATTTTTGTGGAAGATGGTACTTTCTATATATTAAATCGTTCTTTCTATAGAAGTAAAGACGCTTCTAAACATACGAATCAAAAAGCCTTGATTTCATTAATTGAAGGTGTAATTCATAACGGAGTATTTTCGGTAAATAATATAGAGGAACTGACAAAGACAGAAAAAACGTTCCTATCACCATGCATAACACATTATAACAGTCAGTACATTTATACTCATTTAGCGTCAAATAGTGCGAATGATGGAAAGACTTTTGAAGGAATATATCTTTCAAAAGGCAAATCTATTGATGATTTTAAAACCAATACATATTTTGAAAAAATTGAGATAGACACTAATGACTTGTTACCCTGGCACATGTCTTTATTTACTCATAAAGATACGTTATATACTATAATTACCTGTGCCAAAAAGAATTGTAAAATAATAACAATGCAACAATATTTGGGTAGATTTGACAAGGACTTGTCTATGCTCCATATCTATAGAAAGCCATTGGTGGGGTTGAATTCTTATAGAGGAGCCGCATGTATTATATCGGATGAAATGTTTGTTTTATATACTACCACCGTTCACGAAAACATTAAAGGTTCAGAATCTGTAGATGGCCGGAATATATTACTTGCCTATACATCATTTCCTGAATTATTAAAAGAATTACAAGATGAGGATTAAAGGAAAAAGAATTAATATCAGTTCTGTTCTTTGTTATATATTATACTCTTCTATTGGAAGGTATCTCCCTTGAAGCGGATGCCGTCTAATAGGGATAGCCTGCTGTAGGTTTCGGTCTTTCTTATGCAGACATATATTTGAATTCTGTGGTAGGAATGTAAACGTTGAAAGAAATGTGGATTTTGGTTATGGCTATAGAATTCGAATAGGAAATAATTCTGGTATGGGAACAAATGCAGTTATACCAGATGGTACTCACATTGGCGATAATGTCATGATGGGACCAAATTGTTACATCCATGTGAGAAATCACAATTATGAGAGATTTGATATTCCGATGTGTGAACAAGGTTATCAAGAATACAGATATACTGTCATTCAAGATGATGTTTGGATTGGCAGAGATATAACAATACTTCTTGGTAGAACTATAGCAAAAGGATCCATATTGGCGACAAATACAGTATTAGTAAAAGATTTTCCCGAATATTCAATAATCGGAGGTAATCCTTCAAAACTAATAAAATCTCGTTTAAATAATGTAAAAGAATAAACTACTAAGGTTTTTCTTTTTTACAGAAGATGCGGGTCGTTGTGCTTCGCCCAAAGCATTTGAATATGCGCAGAATAAGGGTATTGATATCAGTGACGCTACCATTATCAAGATGCCCCATCATGGAAGTCGCCATAATTTCCATCCCGACATCTTTAGAATCTTCACACGGAAGAATCAAACCTGTTATATCTCATGCACAAAAGGAGAAGAAGGGACTCACCATTCAAAGCGTTTGGTCAATCAGCTGCTCGAAATGGGATTTAAGGTACTGATGACAGCTGGATCTACTCTGCACAGAGGACACAATGCTCCAGACAGAGGGTGGACAAGTGCATCAACATTGAAACCATATCCTACAATAGAAAAATTGAAGTAAGAAACAGACGTATGCGAATTGCAATATTGTTCAACGGAGACTTGTCACATAATAGGCAAGGCATGGTTAATTCGGCCATTCTGCGTGCAAAATATCTAAGAAAAGTTGGTGCTTTTGAAATAGATATTTTTTGCATTCACGAATATGATTCCTGCCTTTTGAGAAAACTAAGAAGAACACCAACCCCAAGTTTTCAAGAAGAATATCTCATAGAGGGTCAAAAGATCAAAGTTTTATTTAGACGTAATTCTTTGTTGGACTTCCTATATCATAGACTCTTCCATAAGAGTTCTCCTTTTGTAAACATGGCATACAAAGGGTTCTCCAAGATATTAAAAGATTATGATATGGTGTGTGCTCATTCTACAATTGGAGGGTTGGTAGCAAAAGAGACAAAGGAAAGATATGGAACTCCGTATAATGTAACATGGCATGGGACAGATATCCATACACAGCCGTTCTATAGCACAAACGACCGCAAGATGATTGGGAGCATCATAGACAATGCCGATTCCAATAATTTTGTCAGCCTTTCCTTATTAAATACAGCCATTCATATATTCAAGAATACGCCTAATCAGCATGTGACATATAATGCACCCAATGATTGTTTCCATCGTTATAATGACCAAAAGAAGGAGCTGCTTAGAAAAAAGAACAATGTGTATGGAAATAAAGTGGTTGCATTTGTCGGAAACTTGGTCGGCATAAAGAATGTGTTTATGCTGCCCAAGATTTTTGCCAATGTAAAGCAAGAATGCAGTGACACCGTATTTTGGATAGTTGGCGATGGATATTGCAGAAAACAATTAGAGTCGGAAATGTCGGACGAAGGCATTACTTGTAAGTTCTGGGGGAATCTACAGCCAGAGGACATGCCCGACATTATGAACTGCATAGACGTGCTTGTGCTACCAAGTAAAAATGAATCTTTTGGAATGGTGTTGGTCGAGGCAATGGCATGTGGAGCTAATGCTGTAGGTTCCAACGTTGGGGGTATTCCTGAAGTAATTGGAAGAACTAACTGTTTCGACTTGGATTCAGATTTCACAGATAACATCTCAGCCAGAATAGTTGAAATGCTAACCCATAAAGTAGAACAAAAAGTTAATCCAGATTTTGATTGGAACAGAACGGCTCAAATGGAAACAATATATTTTACTGAAATAATAAAGAGTAAAAAATGAATGCAAAAAGATTAAAGATTCTGTATCTGAAAGCAGTCCAAAAATATTTCTCTCGATTCGCAAAGCCGGATTTGTTCAACCGTATCTTGCGATACGAAGGTTTTGAAATAGGAGAAGGAACCATATTTTATTCTCCTCAAACAATTGTAATAGACAGGCAGCGTCCTTGGATGCTGAAGATAGGAAAATACTGCAAGATTACCCTTGGATGTACAATTCTTACCCATGATTATAGTCGCTCTGTATTACGTCGAGCTTATGGAGAGATTATTGGTGAGGCAAGGATGACCACCATAGGTGACAATGTTTTTATAGGAGTGAACAGCACTATCCTCATGGGAGCGCAAATCGGTAACAATGTGATCATTGGAGCGGGAAGCGTAGTGGGGGGAGTAATCCCTGACAATGTTGTAGTTACTGGTAATCCTGCAAAAGTAATTCGAACGTTGGACGAACACTATCAGCGAAGAAAACAGAACGTTCTAAAAGAAGCGAAGATATGGTTTGAATCTTATAAAGACAGATACGGGCATTATCCGCCCGAAAGTAAAGCTGGACCATTCTTTCCTCTTTTCACCAACAGAGAGACTTTTGACTATGAAAACGATAAAAGACTTTTCTGCAATGGAGATAATATGGAAGAAGTGAAGGCTGATTTCAGGAAGGGGATACCGATGTTCGGGTCTTATGAGGAGTTTATAGAATATTTAAAAACTTACAAATAATTAATTAATATGAAACAACCACTTGTAAGTATCATTATACCTACATATGAGCGTCCTGATACTTTGGACCGCGCGATAAATAGCGTACTGAACCAAACATACAAGAATATCGAGGTGATTGTGGTGGATGATAATAATCCTGATACTGAAGCTCGACAAAAGACAGAAGAGCTTGTAGAACGGTATATCAATATGGACAACAGAATAAGATATATCAAGCACGAACATAACAAAAATGGAGCTGTGGCTCGCAACACAGGATTTGCTATAGCAAAAGGCAAGTATATCTCACTCCTTGACAGTGATGATGAGTATATGCCTGAAAGGCTTCAGAAATGTTTCGATATGATGGAAAATGCCTCTGATAATATCGCAGGTGTATATACTGGTTGTGAATTCCGAAGAGGGGGTAAGGTGTATCATGTAAAGAAAAACGTGAAACCAGGCAATTTCTTGATAGATACGCTTGCTTGCAAATTTATGTTCTGTACTGGTAGCAATATCTTCGTTCGAAAATCTGTTATTGACGAGTTAAATGGCTTTGATGGGGCCTTTCTAAGGCATCAAGATTATGAATTTTTAGTAAGAGTATTTGAGAAATACGATCTCGCTGCCATACAAGAGCCGCTTGTAATAAAGAACAATGAGAATTTCAATCTACCTAACCTTGAAAAGCAAGTAGCTATCAAGAAACAGTATCTGGATAAATTCAAATATATCATTGATACTTTGCCCGAGAAAGATGTTAACTTCATCATGCATGGAAACTACATCAATGTGGCAGAAAACGCGATGGCTCAGAATAATTTCAAGGTGGCTAACGAGTTCTACAGTAAAGCCTCACAGTATGGCGGTTTGTCTGCTCGCGAATGGTTCCGCAGATTAGTATTCCCAATCTATAATACAATAGTTCGTTAAAAATTAACATACTCAACTTTATCATTTGGAAGATTGATAAAGCCCACACTTGAATACCAACCACTTACGCATACTCAGCGTTGTTGTTTTTGGAGTCCATAAAACGAGCATCCTACTTGTCAACAGGATTTTTTCCTGCTTCATCGTTAGTGCATCTAGATATATGACTTTAACAACAGCAAGTTACAAATGCTAAAGTCGAGTAACATATTTGCTTAAGCGGCTTTGCGCTGCCAGCCAAAGAGTTCTTTGACAATCTTACTAATTAAAGTTTGGTTCGGTCGTATACGGGACACTTCAAAAATTCTTTTCGTATAGTGCGAATTGAACATCAGCGACTTAAATGAGACCATGGAATATGGCAGCTCGTTCTCCCTCATCATGACCTTCGCCACGTTCAGTGCAGAGAAGGATGCGTTGTAGGAGAAGTCCAGCTGACGCATGTGCCTTGCCTGGCAATGCGTCAGTCCTGCAAACTGCTTTGCATCTCGATAGCAGAACTCAATCTGGAATCTGGATCTGTAAGTTCTGAGTACTTCCTCGCCTGTCATCGTGAGCTTTGTGGAGAAGAAAAGCTTGTGCTTCTTGTTTGGCATTATCCATATGACGAGTCGCACTGTCCTCTTCATTGCCTTGGAGTATGCAAGCAGAGTGTAAGCCTTACCTTCCAATCCCTCAATATGGAGCTTCTCCATACGTGTGTGGTCAAGACTCTCGTAATCAATCTTCCCGTCAATGAGCTTGGGACGTCCTCTCTTGCCGGTCCTTGGACCAGTGTACAGATATCTCAAATCAGCATTGTCACGGAAGCGACTGACGAGATGGAATCCGAATTCAGCAATGCCATCCACGAATGTAGATGTAGAGAAATAAGCGTCAGCAACTACTATATCAGTCACTTTGACGAGTTCCTTGCTGTAGCGTTTGATTACTCCTATGTAGGGAATGTCGTTAAATATTAAGATTATTTATAACTGTCTATTTCTCAATGTGATAGAAATTTTGTATCATTGCATATGATAACAAAAAAATCCCCCAAACTGCTTAACTGGGCCTGTTTTGGGGGAAACGAAAAATAATCGTCATGGCAAAAGTATAACAATTTTCTGAAATAACACCAAGTTTTGCGTTCACAGAGTTCGTTTTTTACAAAGATTATGAAGAATCGTTCAAAAGGAGCGAACTCGGACGCATTCATTCCCTCCTTCCACTGCATGAGATGGCAGTCAGATTCGGTCTGATAGATCCGCATCTACGCAAGAAAGCCGGTCGCAAGTCTTACTTCAGTCCCAAAGGTAAGGTGGCGCTCATGTTCCTCAAGTCATATACCGGATTGTCAGCCCCCAAACTCATGGAGCAGCTAAATGAAAACATCCACTACCAGATATTCTGCGGCATTCGAATAAGTTCAGCGAATCCACTGACCAACTACAAGCTCATAGACGATATCATTCTTGAATTGTCCAACCGTCTGAGAATACAGAATCAGCAAGAGGCTCTGGCAGAAGCATGGAAGCCGTACATGAAGAATCTTAATACGCTCTATACCGATGCCACCTGTTACGAGAGTGCCATGCGCTATCCGACCGATGCCAAGCTGCTGTGGGAATGTATAGAAAAGGTATATCCGATGATGTGCCAGGCAAGCCGTGAACTGGGCATCCATCGTATGAGGACAAAATATCTTGATGCCAGCCCGTGTACGAGCCACAGCAATGGAAGGATGGAAGGATCCTTTGGAATGCAGAAGGAACATTACGGACTGAAGCGGATAAATGGTCGAATCAAGAAGACGGAGATCCTGACCATCTTCTTCGGCATCCATACTGCCAATGCAGTACAATTGGCAAGGAGAATCGCGAAGGCGGAACTTAGCTGGGTAGCCTAGCCACATACACGTCAAACAATGTCTCTCATGCAAGGGATAACTATGCCCTGACAATACAAAATACGAGTCAAATAACGACAAAACTCCCCCCCCCACAATGCTGATGAGGGCAACCTCAGAAGGCATACACTCGTCAATCAATCTCAGTTATTTTGAATTAAACGACATTCCCTAAATAATTATGCCAAAACTCCTACAAATCAACATAACCGCTAACTGGGGTTCGACAGGTAAAATAGCTGAATCTATAGGCCTTGCTGCCATTAAGCGAGGTTGGGAGAGCTATATCGCATACGGTCGAATAGCAAATCCGTCAGTCTCGCAATTAATAAAGGTTGGAGGAAAATGGAACACCTATCTCCACTATGCCGGTAATCGTTTGCTGGATTTAGAAGGAAGGTGCTCAACTCGTGCTACAAAGAGATTTATCAAGGAGATTGACCGCATTAAACCAGATGTTGTGCAGCTTCATAATATTCATGACCATTTCCTGAATTATCGTTTGCTGTTTGAGTACCTCAATCAGACTGATATCAGGGTTGTTTGGACTTTCCATGATTGTTGGGCTTTTACAGGCCATTGCTATCATTTCGTTCAGCAAGATTGCATGAAGTGGCAAACAGAATGCTGTAACTGCCCCCAACGAAATAGGTTCATTGACCGCTCACAAGAGAATTTCAACCTGAAGAAGTCATTGCTTACTGACAATCAAAACCTGACCATCGTTCCATGCTCGGAGTGGATGGGTGATTTTGTAAGAAAGTCTTTCCTGAAAGATAAGCGAATACAGGTAATCCATAATGGTGTTGACCTCAATACGTTTAAGGTTATTCCAGGACTAGAAAAGAAAGATGGCAAGTTTCGCATATTGGCAGTATCTAATGTATGGCTGGCATACAAGGGATATTATGACATCTTTAAGTTGCGCGAAATGCTTTCAGATGAGTATGAGATAACTATGGTTGGTTTGAAAGAAAATCAGCTAACAGAACTGCCTGCCGGTATTCGAGGAATTACACGTACGCAAAATGTACATCAGCTTGTAGAACTATATAACGAAGCTGATGTGCTCATCAACCCAACCTATGCAGACACATTTCCTACGGTTAATCTCGAAGCTCTCGCTTGCGGCACACCTGTCATCACTTATCGCACTGGCGGCTCGCCTGAAGCTGTGGACGAGAAGACGGGAATTGTGGTCAAGCAAGGAGATATTGATGCTCTTGCTGATGCCGTACGCAAGATGAAAGCGAATCCATTATCTTCTGAGTCTTGTCGCAAGCGAGCAGAGGAATGTTTCGACAAAGGCCAGTGCTTTGAGAAGTATATCGAGCTGTATGAGGAGTTGGTGAAAATGTAATGGATCTCTGCCTGCACAAGTGGTCGTGTGGACCTGTGCTGAGCATGTCGAAGTACGATATGGTGCGATACCATCAGGCAGAACAAAAAATTATCAAACATGAAAAGAATAATAGCCTTATACGGACACGCAGAATGTGGCAAGTCCAGAACGATGAACATATTGCGTGAACTCATACGTGAGAATGGCAAGAGTATATCATCCAACCCTCCTTATTCTGGCGAACAACGAGAGACATTCCTATTCAATGGGCAAGTTGTATGCTTATGTCCTGGAGGGGATGATGGAGCTGTAGTAAAAGGAAACTTTGCCTATGCTGCATCTAAGAATGCTGACATCATCATCACTGCTTGTCGAACAAAAGGAGATAGTATCAATGAGGTTTATACGCAAGAGAAGAATCTCAATATCACAGCAGAGTGGTTCCGTAAAAGTTATGAATACCACTTGTGCCAAGATACTCTCGAACTATGCAACCAAGAGTTTGCAATGGTGATGTTTGATGCGTTATCCAAATAGGTTATGGTATGTCTGTATGAAGTCAAAGAGACTAAGAGACAAAGAGTTTATACAACTGACAGTCACACTCTTCTAAAATGGGAAATGAAGTTTGTCTAGTATCATAAAGAGTAAATAGGGACTGTCGGGAAATGTTAATAATTTCGTAACAAATTGATTGCTACTGAGGGACAAGGCTGATACATTGCCTGAAGATGCATAAGAGGTTGTTCGGAGTTGAAGCAAAGAAAGTGGGAGGAGACTCTGGTTATGCCGGAACAGACAACAGGGACTACTGCAAGGAAAATGGGATACAGACATCGTTCGTGAAGCGAGGAAGGCCGTTCAGTGAGGAGAAGAAGGGAAAAGACCTTGTCAGACAGGAACTTGCCAGGGTGAGGGCGATAGTTATGGAGGGCTCGTTCGGCACACAGAAAGAGCACTACGACCTAAGGCGGGTCAAGGCTCGGACGAAGTTGACGGAAATCCTGTACATCTTCTTCGGCATACACACGGCAAACATGGTACAGCTGGCAGACAGGATAGAGCAGAGAGCACAGCTGGCGGCCTCCTGAAACGAAAATATGCACATAGAAAAGTGCTTTCAATGGGGAACTACGCCTCTGGCATAGAGAATGGACAAAAAATCCGGCAGAAACGACCGGAATGAGATATAAAAACGTAAATTTGGTGACCCGAACGCAGAAATGAATGGGACCAGTCGGCTGCTTTGGTCAAATAGAAGACATTAAACGATAATCCCTACATTATAAATTTGGGGTATAGGAGCTTGAAAAACTCAAAATATGTTGTTTATGCTGACCATTTTTGGGGGAGATGCCATCTCGAGGCATTCAAACGATACTTTTATATTGTCCCATTGACTGGGAAAGTTTTATTTAATTGAACGAGTAATATGCCTAAAGAGAGTGTATTGACTGCTGCTGACAGAGAGCAGATCAGAATTGAGAAACTGATTTTTCACATTATTCTGAAGGATGAGCTTCAACCTCGTTATTTGAATGAGGTTACAATCACGGATGAGCAGCGTGCGTTTTTCCGTGATAGATTGAGTGATGCTGCTACTGGTAGACAGTTTGTTTTCCAGAATGTTTCCAGTACAAAAGCGGTAGCGGAAGAACTTGTTGCTTGTGATAATGAAAGGTTTGTAGAGTTGTCCAGACAATTAGCCGCTGATTTCAAAAGTCATCATGTGGCAAGTACAAACGATGGCGTATTTATAGTCTCTGTCGCTTCAATTGGTGCTCGTAAACTGGTTTTCTTGATAAAGTTTGACCACAAGAAGATTTATCAATATCAGATTCAGGCGGATAATAAAGCGCTATTGAAGGAGGTTCAAGACACTTTTAGTGAAGACAAGAGTTCTATACAAAAAGTAGCATTGATAGATGTAGGGAATACGGTTGTATGGGATGTACTTGTAACGGATGTTGTTGCTAGACCGGATAAGGACTACATTACGGATTACTTCAAAAGTTTTCTGGGTGTTGTTCCCAGGGAAACAGACACGGACTTGACAAAACGGGCTTTGCGTCTTGCTTTTAATTGGGCAAGTGAAAATCAGAATGATTTACCGGAGACACAGGAGACTTCAGATTATAAATCAAGGGCAAAAGCATATCTACTGGGGAATGCTACATTTGATTCTGATGCTTTTATCAATTCTGTGATTTTGGATGAGGATGCGGAGAGGCGAGAGAGACATAGAGCCTTATTAAAGCAAAAGATGGAGGAAGAAGGGTTGTATGGGCAAAACTTCACATTGGTACATTCTGCCTTGAATAGGAATTCAACCAAAAATGTTCGAGTGACCCGGGAAGGGGTCAGGATAGAGTGGGAAGGTTCCGCAGAGGATGTGAACTATTCGGTCCGGGGTGAAAATGAAAATGGTCTCCAAGTGATAACCATCAAGACGGCTGGTATAACGCAAATGCAGTAGTATGTACGGGGCATTGTTTAATAAGGTTGGAAATATCGTTGCTATCGCAGAAGAAAGAGAGGAAAGTTGGGCTTCTCTTTTCATGTCTGGTCGTTTTCAGCAGCGGTATAATAAGTCCTTCTTTTCAGAACTGAATGATGTTCTTCGAGGAATGGGCAAAGAGGGTTGTATAAACTACAGCGTAAATAATAGTCGAGTCTCAATTGACGAGCTGGAGGAGTTCTTGGAAGATGGGGGCAAATGGACGGTAAATATTAACAAGCAATCATTTATGGGAAGTGGCACCGAAGTTGTCAACTTCTTTTATGATTTATGGGCTTTTAGACAATGGGCATCCCAGACAGAACCATTCTCTGCAAACAATCCATTTAACAGTTTTCGCTGCAAGATAGAAGTAAACGGATTACAATCCTCTTTTGGTGGCCCTAATTTTTTGGTCTCTGGCAATGTTGGAGACATCCCTGGAGATGAGTTGAGATATAATCGGGATTACTTGAGGTCTGTTTTACGGATATTTACGGACAAGAAGTTCGATATTCATCCGGAAAATCATTATGTCTCGTTTGGGGATGTGGATGAGAACTCATATCCTTTTTATCGGAATTCGCTCATGTGTCTTTCCGTGGCGCTTTGTGATGAATTATACGAGGATAAGGTTGTATTGAGGGGCATTAGAATGCTTGAGTTTGGACTGCAATCACCTAAATACGAAAAGGTTCAGATGGTGCGAGCACAAGAATCCTTGCGTGAGGCCTTTTGTTGGATATATGGTGACTACGATAACCGTTATGAACTGCGGCATAAGTTGTTAATGGATAGGCTTACATTGGATTTGCCACAAAACCAATCTTATTATGAGGGTGTCATTCCATTGATTAGTCATGCTACGAGGCAGGCAGCAGAGCGTTATAACTATGCCTTTTTTGAACGGAGTAATGAATATCAACAGGAGTTGCAGCGTTTTTTGAAGGAATTACATGGGTTATGCGATTCCTATTCGTCAAAAGTGCGTTCTCTCTTGGGTGGTTTTCTTCGGGATGCGCTTGCCGGGTTCTTGACTGTGGCCATTTCGGTTTTTGCCAGAGTAAGAGATCTTGAAAAGCTTGACTCAAGCAATGTTTTGAACTATGTCTTTTATGCTTATGCTGTATACCTTCTGATATCGTGTATATCTCAAATTATCATTGATTGGCGGGATTTGTATCTCTCAGAAAAGGAGATTGATTATTGGAAAATGGTTTCTCGCGATTACATGAATGATTCAGATTTTGAAGAGCATAAAAGAGGAACAATTCGTAGTAGGAAAAAATCGGCGATTATCCAATATGCTATTATAGGAGTATTGTATCTTGGGTTAGCCTACTTTTGTTTTAATGCTCCAAACCTGTGGGAAAAACTCACTAAACCAGAAGCTGAAAAAGAGTTGCGAGAAGAGATGCGTACGAATGAAGAAGAGTTACAGAATACTATATTATTAGACAGTTTAAAGGATGGGAAAGATACAGTTCCCGGAAACAGTGATTCAGCAATGTATCATACACCGGGTAGGAAACAAGAATAACGATGAGCGGGTCATATTGTCGGACGAAGCGATAACATTGACCCCGGAATTAAAAGTGACGCTTATCAAGTTTTTCCTTCAAAGCTTTGAGGGGAAAGAAGACGCTTGGAACTTTACTCATGTTGATGACGTAAAGTTCAATGAAGTGTCGTCATATGCTAAGGACATTTTTGATGGGGTAGATTTTGTAGATGCCTCGAAAAGAATAGCAGAGTATCTATATGATTGCTCTGAGCACCCTAATATCAAAGGTGGCGAATTGTTTGTAAGTAGGTTAACTGATGTCGTTTACGGGGGAAGAAAGGTCTCTGCATTGGGTTTGTTTAAGTCGGAGACTAAAGATACTTTTTTGAGATTTGTCTCAACGGATCATCATTTGGATGTTGAGAACGAGTTGGGCGCGAATACGAACCGCTTGGATAAAGGGTGTATTATCCTTGACTATTCTGACGAGAAAGGATATTATGTGTTTACCCTGGATAGCTCTAATCGTACCGATGCGAAGTATTGGATAGATGACTTCCTTGGCATTATCCCTCGGAAAAATGAGTATACCTATACGAAGGACGTCCTATCTATGACACGAGAGTTTGTGTCCAAGGTGTTACCGGCAGAAATGCCCATAACAAAAGCAGAACAAGTTGAGCTGCTTAATAGGTCCGTAAATTACTTTAAAGAAAACGAGGTCTTCTCGATGGATGGCTATAAGGAAGAAGTCCTTGGAGATAAAAGAATCATTGAGAGTTTTAGTAAGCACAAAGAGTCCTATGAACTTGAGCGAGAGATAGAGGTGGAAGACAGCTTTGTCATATCAAACAATGCTGTAAAAAAACAGGAGCGCAGGATGAAGAGTGTAATTAAGCTCGACAAGAATTTCCACATCTACGTGCATGGTGGAGAACAATTGATTCAGAAAGGATATGACCCCACCACCGGCATGCAGTTTTACCAGATTTTTTTCAAGGAGGAATCTTAACTGCTCTTTTGAGAGGACGAAGTATGGGTTATTGCGTCTTAAACAATACTCGTAATAACCATCGGAAAGTGATTAAACGCTTATTCTCTCGCTGTTCAAAAATCATGATTGCTAGTCCGTTCATTTCGGATGAGGCTATCGGTTTTCTGAAGGACTGTGGGCCTGAAAAGTTTGAACAGGTTGTTCTGATTACTACATTGAAGGCCAAGAACGGGGACCAATTTAAGAAAGTTCCCGTTTTGTTGAAACTGTACTCAATGCTTCAGCAGGGCTCATCTTCTTGTAAACTCTCGATTCACGTAGATGATAGACTGCATGGCAAGGTTTATATTGGCTAGTGTGGGGACCGATTTGTAGGTGCAATCATCTCTTCTGCCAATTCAAGGAATGGCACTTTGAACGAAAATTTTTACGTATGAAAAGAATAATAGCCTTATACGGACACGCTCAATGTGGCAAGTCCAGAACGATGAACATATTGCGTGAACTCATTCGAAAGAATGGCAAGAGTATATCATCCAACCCACCATATTCTGGCGAAAAACGCGAGACATTCCTATTCAATGGGCAAGTTGTATGCTTACATGAGTTTTCACTGCTGAGTCAAATCAAATGAACACTAGTCTAATTTACCTAGTTCAATATACCCTTCACCCGGAGACGACAGTCCCTCTGTCGCCTTCGGAACGGGATTGGTATGCGATATACGAAGAAGCAAAAAGGCAAGCTTTGTTAGGCATAACCTTCTACGGTGTTCAGCAACTGAGAAAATCACATCCGGAATACGCAATTCCAGAGAATCTCAAGCTCCAATGGCTCTCCCAAGTCATACAGATTCAAAAACGCAACGAGTCACTGGACGAGCATTGCCGGCAACTACAGAAAGAACTATCGCAGTCAGGCATACGCTCATCCATTCTCAAAGGCCAGGCAATGGCACAACTCTACGGAGATGCACTTTCATCCCTGCGCCAACCTGGAGACATAGACATATTGGTCGACTGCGGAAGGAAAAGAACCATTGAATACGCGCATTCCTTGGGAGATGCAAATCCGCAATGGGACTACAAACACCTGCACCTCAAACGGTTCAAAGGGATTGAAGTGGAAATGCACTATATCCCGGAAATCCTGATGAACCTGCGCAAAAACAAACGCCTGCAAAAATGGTTTGAAGCCCACAAGGAAGAAATGTTTGCCGAAAGCAATGGACTTGTAACACCAACCATTCGATTCAACCTTTTCTACATTCTCCTGCACATCTATAGGCATTTCCTCTATGAAGGGGTCGGCCTGCGGCAACTCTTGGACTACTACTTTGTCCTAAAGGCAGCGCAGGGAAGATATTTCGAAGAAACCGTTTCAACTCTTAAGGAATTCGGAATGATACGCTTTGCAAGAGGCGTGATGTGGATAATGAAAAACATATTTCTTCTTGAACCGGAGTATCTCCTATGCGACCCCGATGAAAAAGAAGGAAGATACATCCTTGAGCAGGTAATGTGCGGCGGAAACTTTGGGCATCATGACAAAAGGCTCTCCGGAGCACCTTCCGGAAAAATCGGCTCAGTGTACAGAATTGTTAAACATAACCTTCATCTCCTCTCTCACTACCCAACTGATGTCCTCTGGGCTCCTGTATGGATAGTGTGGCATTGGGGATGGAAACGAGTTCAATTAATAAAATCTATATGATATGAATGTACTATTCTTAACAATGGTTAGTATAGATGTGAACAAAAGAGGCATTTATAACGACTTGATGCGGAAATTTAAAAATGAGGGGCATCAGGTCTATATTGTGTGCCCTGTTGAGCGCAGGATTGGAAAGAAAACATATTTGACTAAAGAAGACAATGTGTTTACTCTTCATGTTCGTTCTCTTAATTTAAAAAAGACCAATGTAATAGAGAAGGGAATAGGACAACTATTGCTTGAACCAACTTTCAAGATTGCATTGAAAAGGTACTTTGGAGAAGTGCGTTTCGATTTGATACTTTACAGTACGCCTCCTATTACCTTTAATAATGTTATTCGATATGCAAAGTCTTCTTCAGAGAATAAGGCCTTGAACTATCTTATGTTAAAAGATATTTTCCCACAAAATGCCTTGGATATGGGAATGCTTAGAAAAACAGGGATTAAGGGCCTATTATACAGAATGTTTAGAAGAAAGGAAGAAGAATTGTATGCCCTTTCTGATGTTATTGGCTGTATGAGTCCTGCAAACGTCCGTTTTCTTATCGAGCATAATCCTCAGGTGAATCCGGATAAGGTCGAAATATGCCCGAATTCAGTTGAATTGATTAAAGAGGATAGTGAGACTCCTCTTCGACGCAATGAAATAAGAAGTAAGTATAATCTTCCTTTAGATAAACCAATATTCATTTATGGTGGAAACCTAGGTATTCCGCAAGGCATTCCTTTTCTGATTGATTGTTTGGAAGCTAATGCCAATCGATGTGACTGCCATTTTGTTGTGGTTGGCACCGGAACTTCCTATCAAGAGCTTGAGAATTGGTACAATAAATACGAACCAAAGTCCATTACGCTAATGTCTGGGCTACCTAAGGCTGATTATGATCAGTTGGTTCAAGTATGTGATGTGGGGTTGATATTTCTTGATTACCGATTTACCATTCCGAATTTCCCTAGTCGTTTGTTATCATACTTGGAATGTAAAATGCCCGTTATTGCCTGTACGGATCCAAATTGCGATACGGGCACAATAGCGGAAGAGAATGGTTTTGGTTTCTATTCGCCAAGCAATGATGTGCAAGCCTTTACCGATACTGTGAATCGTATGCTAAATAGCGATATGACTGCAATGGGAGAAAAAGGTTATGAGTTCTTAAAGCAGAACTACTTAGTGGAAAATGCTTATAATGTAATAATGAATCATTTTTAATACTATACTAATGGCTAAACAGTAATGGTACTTAATATTTGTCAAAAAGACTGATAAAATATTAGGGGAAGTAGTTGCATTAACTTTATTGTCACCATTATTGATTGAAACTATCATTATTCCCTTCTTTGCCAACAAGAATTGTTTCAATGGCATCTTCTTCACGTAAGATAGAATGGGAAAGAACGAAAAGATATTTAAGGCATTCAAGTTCAAGACAATGACAGACGTGTGTTATGCATAAGGTAACTAGGGACTATCGGGAAATGTTAATCTTGTTTCTAACAAATTGATTGCTAAGGTGTTAAATATTTTGTATATTTGATATGGAGAAAATGAATTCCTCCAACAGGCCGTGGAAAGCTGAATTTGGAGGAATCGCATAATTAATCTGCATGTCAAAAGTTCGAAATTTTGCTGCTTCCGCTTCATGCAATGGCAGAGAACTTCGTACTCGTCAGTAAGAGCACTACGACCTAAGGCGGGTCAAGGCCCGGACGAAGTTGACGAAAATCCTGTACATCTTCTTCGGCATCCACACAGCAAACGTGGTGCAGCTGGCAGACAGGATAGAGCAGAGAGCACAGCTGGCGGCCTCCTGAAACGAAAATATACACATAGAAAAGTGCTTTCAAGTGGGAACTATGCCTCTGTCATAGACAATGGACAAAAAATCCAGCCGAAACGACCGGAATGAGATATAAAAACGTAAATTTGATGGACTGAAAGCAGAAACGGATGGGATCAGTCGGCTGCTTTGGTCAAAACAAAAACAAAAAACGACAATCCCTATAATACAATAATGTAACACTTCTAATGTTATGCTATACGAAGTTGCACATATAATCAGAGATAAATTCGGTTTTCTGTGGGAGATGGTTGAGAGCGTGAACGGTTGGCTGTTCACATGCCGTTATCACAGTAAGTTGAAAAATGTTAATGGCTTGTTAGCGCCTTTGAGCAGCGAGTATTCTGTTCGCGAGACTACGGAGGCAGACGTAAAACCTTTGGTGCGGTTCTTTCAGGAACAGCCAGAGGAAGCATTCAAGTTCTTCAAACCACATGAGTTTGATGAGAAGTCTGTAAGAAAAATTGTTAAGAATAAGGCGTTTCAGACTTTTGTAGTTGATGATGGTGAGCAGATATTGGGATACTTCTTTCTTCGCTCATTCTTCAATGGCAAATGTTTCCGCGGTCGTATCGCAGATTATCGCACCCGTGGAAAAGGTATCGGCAAACTGATGGCAATAGCTATTGAGCAGGTTGCAGTATATGAGGGATTGCGCATGTTCGCATCAATCTCACCAGATAATCTAGCCTCACTCGAATCTGCAAAGGCAGTGAGTGAAGTAAAAATCCTCAAGACTCTTGAGAATGGATATTATTATATTGAAGTGACTCCTAAAAAATAAAGCACATATGATAATCAAACGAGTATTCGACATCATTGCGAGCCTTTTCGGCTTACTATTGTTATGGTGGGTGTACCCCATCGTAGCAATTATAATCAAGATCAAGATGCCTGGCGGACCGGCGTTCTTTTGCCAGAAGCGCGTTGGACGGGATGGCAAGCTATTCACATGTCATAAGTTCAGGACAATGACGGTGAAGCACAGTGGTTCCTCAGTGAGCGTGGCTGGCGATAGCAGAATCACCCCTTTGGGCGCGAAGCTCCGCCATTATAAGATCGACGAACTCCCTGAACTGTGGGACGTGCTCATTGGCAACATGTCATTTGTCGGCCCACGCCCTGATGTCCCTGGATATGCTGATCAGTTGCAGGGAGATGACAGGGTGGTTCTCAAGCTTCGGCCTGGTATCACTGGGCCAGCAACGTTAAAGTATCGCCTAGAGGATGAGATGATATCAAACTATGTTGCTGAGCGTCAGGCTGTAGGTGATACTCGTGATTCTCAGGTAATTGCAGTGGAGTACAATGATACAGTAATCTATCCGGACAAGGTCCGTCTTAATAAGTATTACTACGAACATTATAGTTTTTGGAAAGACATCGAGATGATTTTCGCAACAGTCCTTGGATTCAAGGTGAAGTTTGCCGGTGAGGAGATTTAAAGAGAAAACAACATAATAAAATACAATCATGTCAGAAGAACGTAAAACAATTTACCTCTGTCTCGCCCACATGAGCGAAGAGGGCTGGGAACAGAAATATGTCAAAGAAGCCTTTGACACAAACTGGGTAGTCCCTATGGGACCGAATGTAAATGCCTTCGAGAAGGACCTTGAGGCATTTGCCAATAGCAAGACTGACGGCAGTCAGCCGCTCGACCGCAAGGTCGTGTGCCTTTCAGCAGGAACAGCAGCGGTTCACCTTGCACTTATCGGCTGTGGCGTAGGCCCCGGCGATGAGGTATGTGTCCAGAGCTACACCTTCTGTGCATCATCTCATCCTATCACCTATCTTGGAGCAAAACCTATTTTCATCGGTTCCGAGAAGGAGACCTGGAACATGGATCCTGAGCTTCTCGAAAAGGCAATCCTTGACCGCAAGGAGAAAACCGGCAAGTATCCCAAGGCCATCGTTCCGGTAGCTCTCTATGGTATGCCATATCATATAGACAAAATCCTTGCAATCGCAGAGAAATATGGAATTCCGGTTGTTGAAGATGCTGCCGAAGGTATGGGCTCCCGTTTCAACGGCCAGGTACTCGGTACCTTCGGAAAGTACGGCGTGCTCTCATTCAACGGCAACAAGATGATTACCACTTCCGGAGGCGGCGCCCTCATTTGCCGCAATCCTGAAGAGGCCAACGAGATTATGTGGTATGCCACCCAGGCACGCGATGCATATCCTTACTATCAGCATACAGCCATCGGCTACAACTACCGTATGTCAAACGTCTGCGCCGGTATAGGCCGCGGCCAGATGACCGTTCTCGATGCGCATATCGCTCATCACAAGCACGTCCAGGCCCTCTACGAGGAACTCCTTGCTGATGTTCCGGGGGTTCATATCCACAAGCAGCCTGCAGACCCTCGTTTCGATGCAAACTTCTGGCTCTGTGCGGCAACTCTTGATCCTGAGGTGCATATCCAGGGACAGGAGAACGCTTACAAGGAGGTAATCAAGACCGCAGTCGGCGGAGCTGCCGGCGTTATCCATCAGGTGGACTCAGCTACAACCGATTGCCAGCCGAATGAGAATGTCGAGGCGCTTCGCGTCTTTATGCTCGGCAAGAAAATCGAAGCACGCCCTACCTGGAAGCCAATGCATAAGCAGCCTGTATATGAAGGTGCACCGGTATACACCAACGGTGTGGAAGAGGACCTCTTCAAAGTTGGCTTCTGCCTGCCAGCAGGCCCATATGTTACAGATGATGATGTCCGCTACATTGTAGATTGCATCAAGGAGGCGATTGTAAAATAAAACAAGGGAGCCGTTCGGCTCCCTTGTTTTAGGGTTGTGTGTATTAGTGTCATATTACTGCCGTGCGATGATTTCTACTCATTCCCGACTATCACCGATCAGCGTTCCGGTGACACCTGTTCACTTTTCGGTGGCAATGCACACGGCATCTCGCATATCGTAAGCATTAAACGACAAACCCTACGCTAATTGTTTCATACTATCATTGCTATGTGTTATACAGTAACAAGAACGATTCAGCCTGTTGGCCAAGGAGGTTTCTACACAGAGATCTTTGAGATTCCGAATCAAAAAGGAGAAATCTCTACTCATTGTGTTGTATATGACTGTGGATCAGCGACAAGAGCCGAGCCTAAAAAAACAATTGAATCGGCATTGTTTGATGATAAAGACCTTGATATCGACATCTTGTTTATCTCTCATTTTGATGATGATCATGTCAATGGTCTGGCAGAACTGTCAAAAAAGCATAGAATTAAACGGATAGTAATCCCTCAGATACATGGATATGAATGGTTTTATATTCTTGAAGACAGTATAAAGAGGGGAACATATCAGCCTCGTGGTAATCTGATAAATAGTTTTCTAAAAAGCATTAGGAACGAGACTTCTCAAAACGAGATTCAGATTATTGAAATAGCTCCTATTGATTCAGAGGAAAGACCAGGTAGAAACAATTATGATGCTCAATCAATTAATGCATTTAATTATCAGAAGTTTTGGCCTAGTGGTTTGGGGTTCTATCCGTTTGAAAAAGAAATAGGATGGTTATACATACCCGTCAATACTGATTATTTCGGTGAAGACCACCCAGGCATTTCGGCGATAACCACCCACTTGAGTTAACTTTCAGTAAGCGTTCACTTCTCCTTCTCCGCCTTGCCTTTTGAAAAATAGGATTCACCTTTGCCGAAATCAAATTTCAAGGCCTCTCGATGTACCGTGGTGTCATGCGTCCATATCCTCACACACGATCAACGGAAGCCCTTGAAGGCTTCGCCGCTTATCGCGGCTGTCAGGCCGGGTGTAACTATGCGAGGGCGTTCGAGAAGGACGGTTATTCGGGCTGGAGCAAATGGCTGAAGAAGAACGGGATAACTGAGTGCGCATGCAATGCCCATGCCCGTCGGGAGTTCGAGGAGTCGAAAGCGGAGGACCCGTTGCCGTCGAGGGTCGGATTGGGGTTCTACACGTTGTTGAACATGGTTGAGCGGTATATCAAGGCTGAGGGGTTGACCGGAAAGCGCAAGAAGGACATCCGGATGGGGCTGGAGAAGCCGATATGGACGGCCTTCGTGTCGTGGGCGTCAGCCGAATATGATCAGCATCCGAAGGGAAGCGCGATATCTGGAGCGTTGGGCTATCTGTTAAAACGGAGAAAGGAACTTATGGCGTATCTGAAGAACCCGATAATGCCGATAGACAACAACGCGTGTGAGCGCGGGTTCAAGCCGCTGGTGAAGGGCAGGAAGACATCCCTGTTCTTCCAGAACCTTATGGGCGCATGGCGCGCGTCGATGATGTACAGCTTCTTTGAGACGTGCGCGATGAATCACCTGAATCCTCAGCAGTGGTTGACGTATGTGTTGAACAACATCAAGACCACGCCGGAGGACCAGTTGCCGAACCTGCTGCCGCAGAACTTTGACAAGAGTCTTCTGAAACTTGTCTAAACAAAAGAAAAACGAATCAGAAAAAATACGGCGAAAGCCTTAAAGGATAGACTGTGCCACGCAGCCTTGGTGTTGCTTGGTCAATATGGGCGTGTAGGGACGGTTACGGTGAAAGCCTCGCGTCATCCTCGGTTTATGGTCAGGACAGGGACACCTGAGTAGTTACAAATACATACGTCCTATATCATTGTGACAACAAAATTGGTAATATATGCCTATGCTACTAAAAGAGATAAAAGACAGAATTCTGAAAATAGTCTATGATAGTGCGGAGCATACTCAGTTGAGTATTGATGATTTTGCGAAAGAAATACCAGAAGCGACCAAGGATCAACTTGTCAAAGCAGGTGATTCTTTGAATCAATCCTCTATGTTTGCCACGTATATCCCGTATATTGGTGGTAGGTTTATTGTTATTGGTTTATCGGCAAAAGGAACTGAATATGTGGAAGAATATCTTTTATCTAAGCAAGAAAAGTTAGTTGACAGTTTGTCAGATACTGATAAATCAATAAAATCTGGGGCCAAATTTGAAATAGATTTTGGAGATGACGATGCCCTTTTGAGTTCTAAGGAAAATATTGATGAAAAAAAGGAGACTTCTTCAACGTACAGTCGAGAATTATTCAAACCTACGGCTAATTCTGATATTCAGAAAGATGCGGATGTTAATCCATGTTTTGGAGTAGGTACTTTGGCGACTTGTTTTGTAAGGTTAGTTGATTCAATCAGCCAGTCAAGTTCTGTAAATGTTTCTATGATGGGGATATTCGCTCCATGGGGAAGGGGCAAAACGTACTTCTTCTCACGAGTGAAAGAGATATTGAATAACCGTAAGGATGCTTTAAAATATTTTGTTGTATCATTTAATGCTTGGAAATATCAAGAGACACCTGCTATTTGGGCATACTTGTATGAAACTATAAAGAAAGAACTATTATGTTGGGGTGGCCATGTGGCCTTCAATGTCTGGCAGAATTTATGGAAACTTCTATGGAGTTTATTCATTTTTGTATGTCCTTTTGTTATTACATGGCTATTTAGAGAAAAACTTCCTTCTTATTCAGAGTTGGTGATAGGCCTATTATCAGTATCTGGATTCATCTTAAAGACAATTTATGATAATGTGGATTCTGTGCAAGATTTTGGACGTAAGGTATTCTCGGGTAAATCCTTTGATAAGGAATTAGGCACTCAATCTGAGATTGAGAAAGAACTTGAGGCTTTGCTTAAATTCAAAATTTCATGTCCTAAGAAAAAGAAAGTTCTGCTGTATGTTGATGACATAGATAGATGTGATTATTATAGAATTATTTCTGTTATAGAATCGTTAAGGACGATTCTTGAAAATCCAAAGATTGGAGAACGCTTGGTTGTGGTGTGCAGCATCGATGTTAACATATTAAAAAGTGCTTTGGTGCAAAAATATAAATTGGCAATCGGTAAAAGTGGATTGAACCTTGCACATGTAGTAAGAGATCAGATTGATAAATTGTTTGTTTCCTCAATCTCTCTTCCAAAGTTGAAAGAACTCGATTATATTGAATTCTTGCAAGAATTATCAGGAGTGGATAGTATAGAAATCAGTGGGGCTACTATTACAGTACAATCAAAAGACATATTATCAACAGATGAGCGATCAAACTCCGTCACATCAGACAAACCTACTGCTAATTTGGATATTAAGCGACTGATTGAACTTATAATGGATGAAGTCACCGTTGAATGTCCTATTCTAACGCCACGTCAAATTCGTATTCTGTATTACAGGTGCTTGTTTGCCATGAATATACTTTCTGAAAGAGGAGAATACATTGATAGGCAATGTATTCGCGATATTATCCTGAAATCATATTCTGATAATGAAGGTGAAAATGAGGGTGATGATATTTGTAAAGAAATCGCAAGCATAGTAGTACCATCGTAAAAACGCATAGATAATAAGTCTTGAAATGAATCCCAAGAAACTTTGGATAATAACTTTGAGGGAAAATTCTTGTATTCGGACAAGAAATCTTGACGTTGTCATTATTTTAATGTAAATTTGGTTCAATGTTAATGCGCATTAATGTATGATTGAATCATTGGAGATAAAAGACTTCGGCCCGATCAAGCATATTCATGTCGAGGATATAAAGCCGATGACCGTTTTAATTGGCGAGTCCGGCAGTGGGAAGAGCACAATCATGAAAGTGCTTGCTCTTTCACGTTGGCTGTATAAAATGATGTCGATTCGCTCATATCTCAAGTATTCTGGTGTCAAAAAAACACCTTTTCGTTTTCGTATAGACAGTCTGCTGAGGACTGTCGGCCTTGAAGACTACATGAGAACATCTTCTATAATCACATATAAAAACGGTGAAGTGGTTATCAGGCTGGAAAATGGAAACTTGAATGGAACGTCACAGTATATTCCTAAAAGTCAATTGTCCTTGGAAAAGATTTCTTTTATCGCAGACAACAGAAATCTTGTGGCCGATATTATTGAGGGAAAGATCTCAGTCAAAAAGCAGTTTTATCTTAATGAGACGTATGAGGACTATGTGAAAGCTTCAGAATCAATTAGGGACTTTGGTGTAGACTATCTTGGGGTTAAGTTAGAGGTCAGAAAAACACAACAGGGTCTTAAACATAGAATTGTCTCGACCGAAAATGGAAATACTTTCGACATTAAATTAAGCGATGCCTCTTCTGGGATGAAAAACATTATGCCGCTTAATCTGATTGTCGAGTATTATTCCAAGAAATTTGATATCGTGGGCTCAATGAATCAGGCGATTTTCTCTTATGTGACTAAAGCAGATTCCTTGAAGGATTTCAAGGCTGTTGAAAATGTAGGTGAACTTAGCCATAAGAGAGTTCACTTGTTCATAGAGGAACCTGAATTAAGTTTGTTCCCGGAAAGTCAATTGCATCTCGTGGATTTCATCACAGATAGAGTCATTTCCAATGGGCCGGAAGATTATGATATATCATTAATGATAGCCACTCACAGTCCTTATATTGTAAATTACCTTAACGTTCTCCTTTCAAGAAAGACAAATGGAGACTATCTGAATGACAGGCCCGGTGTGGATGAGAAACAGCTTGACGTGTATAGAGTTTTTGAAGGTGAAATCCAATCCTTAATGACTCTTACCAAAGATGGCAAGACGAGGGTGGACGCTACAGATATGGTCGAGACTATGGAAGCTATTGGAAATGAATATGCAGAATTAAACTGAGTGCTGATATGGATGGGTTTGAGGTGGATTATAAAAAAAACTACAAAGTCGTTCGTGATGTCGTGATAAATGCAAGACTAATAAGTCCTGGACTATCGACATTTGCCGACAATAAAGCTTGTACGGAATGTGAAAATTCCGGAAGGAAAATCTGCGACGATGAGGTTGTGTTACGGCTCAATAGCGAAAATCCATTGACTATTGTAAATCTTGAAGATTTCTTTACCAAGTTTGATGGCAATGCACTTTCTTCTGTTAGAGATAAATGTGACTTGATGCTATATGACAATGTGCATAACCGCTTGGCTTTTTGTGAAATGACCTGCACTCAAGAGAAATATGTCAAGCCTTATAACAATAGCCGTGGTCATAATGAGGGTAAAAGAGCTAAGGCTTATAAACAATTATTGACCTCTATAACAAAACTTGTAGTAGTGCCGGAAATCGCCACAAAGATACGTGCTTATGCCAATAAAAGTGCATTGTTTGCCGTTCGTCTCAAAGATATGTCTAATGAGAGGAAATCATCAGTTCTCGCAACGATGCGACGATTTTCTGATTTTGCACGCTCAATTCAAGATGGTGCCACATTAAATATGGGAAACGGATTCACTTTTGAAGTAGTGCAATATCCGACGATTTATCAGTGGTAAATTGCTTAACATCAAGTTTTTTTTTAACGCTTATTTGATATTATTGCGTCTCTATGTGGATTGATCTTGATTTCGTGAGTTTAACATTAAATTGTATAATTAATCCATAGTTCTTATTGTAATAAGTTGGGGAACAATTAAATATCCCCGCTTTTCCCCTTGTATATTCAAATTATTATTTATACATTTGTATAAGTAATACAATAGATATGGCAAGACTCACAAAAGCGGACAGCGTCTATCGGATGTCGCTTCACAAGAACGGAGGTTACATGTATGCGACGACTCATCCGTATACCGTGACCGGGGACGGCAAGAGGAAGTACTCCTGCCTGCATTGGGGCACTGTGACGGATGGTCTCAAGTTTATCCCGGGCAAGCAGTACCTGTACGCCTCTCCGGAGGAACGGGCCAGGCTGATCTTTCCCGAAGGGTGGGACCTCAGCGAAATAGATAAGCTTCAGAGCAATCGCGGGCAAGGCCGTCCTGCATACGAGGGTGCGGACGTCAATCGTTTCTATGGCGACGTCTGGCTCATGGAGCGGGTCGCGGACAAGGTGGGGCTCCGGACGGACCTGATGGCGACGTTCCATGAGAACGCGGAAATCGTGAATGATGTCCTCACCCTTGCCTATTACTCATTCGCGACCGGAAACAGCTGGAGCAGAGCGGCCAGATGGCAGAAGCTGGAGAAGGCTCCGTCCTCAAGGGAGCTTACCCCGATGACGATAACCCGCCTTACGCATTCCATCTCCGAGACCGAAAGGATGAACCTGTTCAAGTACAGAGCCGACAGGCTGGACAAGGACGAGCTGTGCGCCGTCGACTCCACGACCAGATCCGCATACGGCAGTTCGCTCGCCGACATCAAATGGGGCCGGAACAAGGAGCGCGTCCCTCTGCCGCAGACTTCAGAAGTCGTCGTATATTCGCTTGACAGCCATATGCCCGTGTATTACAGGACCTTTCCGGGCAACATCCCTGACTCCAGAAGCGTGGAGACCATCCTCACCGACATCAGCCACGCCGGTTTCCCGAGGGTTATCCTGGTGACGGACAGGGGCTACGAATCGGTTCAGAACCTCGAGAAGTACATCCTCCGCGGCCAGCCGATGATAATGTGCGTCAAGATGCGCCAGAAGATTGTCCTTGACAGGATTGCCGAGTTCGGGACCATCGGGGGAAAGCCGGAGGACATGCTTTTCGACACGGAGAGCAGGCTGTACTACAAGCAGTATGATCTGGAATACGACGTGAGGGGCAACGGCGACTCCGTCCACAAGGCCGACCGCATGAAACTCGACCTGTTCTTCGACCCCTTCCGCAGGGCCGCGGAGCAGACTGAACTCGAAGTCGCGGTCGAGATGCAGCGCAGAAGCCTCCAGTCCATACTCGATGCCGGCGGGAGCGTGGACGACGATGAGAGCATAAAGAAGAACTACAACTGGTACGAGGTCTCATATGACAAGAAGGACCGCAAGCTGCTTTCCTTCACCCTCGATGAGAAGAAGATAGAGAACGTGAAGAAGACATCCGGCTTCTTCGGATACATCACCCTCGGCCTTGACTATACCGCCCTGCAGACCCTTGATGCGTATAGTCTCAGGGACGAACAGGAGAAGTACTTCTGTCAGATGAAGACCCAGATGGGCTTCGACCGTCAGCGCAACTGGTCGGAGGAAGGAAAGACGGGCAGGCTCCTCATCCTCTTTGTCGGCCTGATAATAAGTTCATACGTGCGCCATATCTGGAAGACGACAGGGCTCAAGAAACAGTTCGCTTCAACCCAGGATATCCTTGACGAAATGCGGTCGATCCGCTGCATAGAGCATAATGGTCGGGCCAAGTTCATCACTCCGTTCGTCGGTGCCCAAAAAGATATCTGCAAAGCCTTTGGCTTTGACATCCCTGAAGGTTGCGGAACTGAATACAAATCCAGAAAGGTCTCCCCGAAACGACGCGGACGCCCTGCAAAGGCAAAGACCGTCAAACTTGAGAGTTAATTATACAAAAATATGTTAAATTCACGAATATTAGGCGACATTTTTAGAGGTGGAAACTTCGGAAAACTAAACCATCAGGCTCGCAGCTCTTGGAAATATAAGGTGGAGACAATGGGAGTAGCAATGAGGAATTCATTCCGCTATTACCGGCTCTGTCCGTCAGAGGTCGGGGGTATGATTCCGAGGTTGGTGAAAGTGAACTGGAAGATACTGATAAACCGAAGGAAATAGTCTTAATAACTGAATCGAAAATAATGAATCGCAAATAATGGCATCGTGGGAATAAATATTACAAGATACTCAATTAATAGAATCCCATGATTGAGAAAAGTTAAATACATTGTATTATGACCATACCAGAAGATGTTGTGAGAAAGTTGAACGAACTTCCGATAGAGGAGGTGGCGAGTGTATTAGGCATTACCGTCGCGAAGCATAAGGCCCGCTGTTTTATGCACGATGACCATAGGCCCAGCCTGTCGTTCAACGTTAAGAAGAACTTGTTCTTCTGCTTTGTTTGCAATAAAGGAGGCGGCCCCATACAACTGGTTCAGGAGCATGAAGGGTGGTCGTTCCAAGAGGCCTGCGTATGGCTTGCCAACCGCTTCAATATCTGGTGGCCGGAGGATAACGAGCAGAAGAGACCCGTAAGAAGGAGGGTGAAGCGGATATATCTACCAAAGAATGATGAGGTAACTTGTGAATTCGATGAAGAACTTTACAATTGGTTGATAGAAAACGCCAAACTTTCGGAACTAGCTCAAAGGTTTCTGTTCGAGGAACGACGCTTCAAGCAAGAGGTCATAGAGAGGCTTAACATCAAGTCGGTGACCTTCCCGAAGAAGGCTATAGCAACACTTATTGACCAGTTTGGGGAAGAGAGGTGCTTGAAGTCGGGACTGGTAAGGAAAGGACAATATGGGCTGTACTTCTATTTCTACACACCTTGTCTACTGTTTTCGTATTATGAGAGAGACGGCAGACTCGCAGGGGTGCAATCGAGATACTTGGGAGAAAAAGAAGGCGCTCCACGATTTCAATTTCTGTCTTCGCGAAAGACAAGATTGTACAACCTTCCGATATTGAATGTCCTGAAACGAGGCGGCAAGCTTTATATCAGTGAGGGTATCACGGACTGTCTGGCTCTGTTGTCATCAGGAGAGAATGCGGTGGCGATTCCCAGTGCAACGATTCTGCCGTTGGAGGATTTGGTGACGTTACGAAGCTATGACCTGCACATGTATCCCGACCAGGACGAGGCTGGCCAGCTGGCCTTTATGGAGCTGCGTAGCTTCTTCGTGAACCACTATGCGATGCTGAAAGAAGAGAAATTGCCCGAAGGAGTGAAGGATTACTGTGACTACTATAGGCAGACTTCACAAAACGAAAATTAATCACACTAAAAACTGATTGAAGATGGGTAAGGAGGTCTATACCTTAAACCGGTTACTCAAGGACATCCAGGATGCTGCGATAGGTGACAATGAGGGTGAGGTGGATGAACGTGCCCAGCGGGAGTATCAGGACAAGCTGATTGTTATGCAAATGCTGATAAAACTTGCAGTAGCATATAGTGGAAAAGAGTACGAGAATGAAGAGAAGTTGAAGAATGCCATTGACGTAGTGCTGAAAGGCAATGAGCAGCTGTCTGGCTATATGTTCTTTATGTCGCAGAACCCGCAGTTCAACTACACGTGGAGCTATATGAGGAAACGCAGGGGACGTTACGGTGAGTATCTTGCCGAGGCAGTACGCTTTCTTAAAAATGTGGTGGAGGATATCAACCTGCTGGCAGGTGCTCCGAGAGAAGGGAAGGAGATGCATGTGGTGTTTGGCGACCTCATTGAGGTTGCCTTATTGGAAGGCACTCCATCCATGAGGAGTAGTGTGCTTTGGAAGAACTTTTGCCGCATGGCAACGATGAAGAAGGTGTATAATGTAAGTGTGAAGATGAAGGATAATGTGTTGGTGGCAGGTATCAGGAAAGAGTGTGCCGAAGTGGGAAAGCTGATGGATATGGCTTTGTATATTGTTAAAAACTCAATAAAAGAAGCGAAATGAACACCATGAAGTTGGTTGACAAAATACTGGACGGGCGGAACATCTTCAACTCCATATACTGCATGGAGTCGTATGTGTTCGACAAGGGGCTGTTGGACGAGGAAGACCTTCGCCTGTACTATGCCCTTGCGGATAAACACAATATGGATCTGATAGATGGCGTTATTGCTGCATGCCGTGAAAGGTTACAGTGGCTGTTCAAGGACAAGGATAATCTGTTCGTAGCTAAGGTCTATTTCAAGTTGAAGAAATATGACCCACATGAGCAGAAACTGAGCTTTCGCCCGATGCATACGGCAAAACTTATCGACCTGATATGCATGGTGAGCATCATGAACTGCTTGATGTTCGACGATGACCTTGATGCTGGCAAAAGAAACCTCTCCGACCTATCGAAGCTGCTACCTCATAATTTCTACGGAAATATTCCCAGCACTGATGTGCAGTACCTGTTCCACAGGTGGCAGACTAAATATAAGGAATACACCGAGGCGGTGGTAGAACATTGTAGGGCTTATCAAAAGAACCACAGTTACCTGACGGAGATATGCCTTGATATCAAGAATTTCTTCCCATCTATCTCGCCAAAGATGCTGTATGACTATATCATCAGTAAGCTATCGAGGCGTTATGAGGATGATAACGAGGCTTTGAGTATGGCGGTTTCAAAGCTGCTTTATTTCAAAATACAGAAAGAGAATGTTGAGCCGTGGAAGGACTATTACTATCCTGAGGGAACTGATTTGACGGGGGTGGAGGAGTATATGAATTGTGGCATACCGCAGGGTTTGCCTCAATCGTACTTCTTCGGGAATCTCTGCATGATAGAGGTGAAAAACCTGCTGATGAAGGAGGGCCTGTTCAAGGGGGATGCTTATTTCTATGTGGACGATTCGGTGATATACATCCAGTCGAAGTTGAGCGATGATGAGTTCAAGGAGAAGATTGTGAATCTCAACAATGAACTTAAAGCGTGGTGTGAGAGGAATGAGGCAACCCCGAGTGATATAGACAACTATGTGGGAGCGGTTTGCTTGGCATTTCAGAAGAAGTTGACATACATCATTAAGTTCCATGAAGAGGGCAAGAGTGTCTTTACACATATCGACGATGCTGATAACCAGTATGGTCCGATAGCCAATATCACACGCGAGACTTCAATGCACTCGAAATTGGCGTACAATCTGGACGAGATTGATGACCATGTGTCCATGAAGAAGTTGCAGGCGTTGGATGATGTGATATCTAAGGAGATAAAAGAACTGAATGAAAAGCAGAAGGATGGTGAGGGAAAGGGACAGAACGGCGATGCAATTGCATCGAGGCTGAAACTACTAAAGCGGTTTAAGAAATTCTTCCTATACCGCAACCGTCTGTTGAAAATAAGGGAGGACGGAGGTCCGAACGAGGAGAAGGAGAGTTTTATTGAACGGTTCCAGTTGAATACGGGCAATGCGGAGGAGTTCTTTGAATTGTTTGATGAGGACATCTTCCAGTCGGAATATAGGCTGCTTATTCAGAAACTGTCGAAGAAAGAGGCGGAATCTTTCCAGACACAAATACGTGACTTTGAGAAGCAGTTGATTGAGGGATGTAATATTGAAACAGACGGCAAGACAGACTGGATGTTTTATGCCAAGGATGTGAATGCGGCATACAGGATGAAAACGCTGTCACAAGACATCTATGCCTCATTGGTGAGATGGTCGAAAGAGAATTTCAGTGGATTGCGGAGCGTGAAATTGGAGAAGGAGATGGAAACATTCCGCGCATTCTTGGAACAAGGTGTCGGTGATAAGAAGTGTCCCAGCATCTATGACATGCAGGAAACAGGATTTGAGGAGAGGGAGTACACGATGTTTGTGATGAAGGCATCGGCAGAGTATAAGCGCAGGATACTCAACGTGTTCTTCTCGGAGATACTGAATGTGGTGCCCTCGGATGCCCTGTGCTGCACTCGTAAAAGTAGACACGGAGGGGTAGAAAAAGATTGAATGAGT
>ERZ772820.155-NODE-155-length-70870-cov-8.095291_pt1 | contig 70870 bp, 67 predicted proteins | sample MGYA00511377_ERZ772820 | MGnify/ENA primary metagenome ERZ772820 (study PRJEB29015, sample SAMEA2737684) | human gut metagenome | biome: human gut; feature: human-associated habitat; material: faeces | place: China | collected 2012 ... | reverse complement strand
CTGTTACCTCCACATTCTTTTTTATTTTGAATGTCCGCAAAATCCGTCCTACATCGGTCCTACAGTATGTATCACATAATCACATGACAGATTATATCCTTTTGTTATCTTTGCTTCTCCAGTCTCACATCCGTGTAGTGTCCTGCACTCCGCCAGAAGCTCCGGTCCTGCTGCTCTATGAATTGCACCATCTACACCGCCTCCGCCAAGAAGAGAGTTATTTGCTGCATTCACAATTGCCTGCACATCTGTTACTTTTGTTATATCTCCCATTAAAGTCTTAATTAAGTACATTTAGTTCCATCCTTTCCAGATATCCGGCTGATAACCAAATGTTGATTGCTTTCCGTTTCTTACTACTGGTGTTTTAATTACTTGTGGATTCTCAAGCACTTTTTCAAGCTTATCTTCATCTGCGATATACTTAATAAGAGCAAGTAAATCTTTGTCCTTACCATCCCAGTTAACCATATTTTCTAATCCACCATTTGCCTGAGCTACTGAATTAAATTCTCCTTTGCTCATACCTTTTTCTTTCATATCAATGAACTGATACTTTATGCCCCGCTCCTTGAAAAAACGCTCCGCCTTCTTAGTATCATTGCATTTCTTTGTTCCAAATATCTGTATATTCATATCAGTATTCCTTTTCTATCTCTCCATCTATTCCATACATTTTCTTGAATGCATCAAGGTCTGCCTGGTTCTTAATCAGCATAACTTCTTCTATCTTACCTGTATGAATGTTCTTAAAGCCTGCAACCTGCTCACCATTACATATGCTCGCTTTGATTACCGGTTTCTTATTTTCTTTATCATATGCCTTTGTAACTGTCTTTTTCTTAAATAGTCCCACTCTGACCACCTTCTTTTGACTTTGCCATCATTATCATCCCAACTGTAGCCCTCGCCACAGCCGCATCTTCCCTGTTTTCCATCATATGGAAAGCTTTCATCTCCACCATATCCATCCTATGGCATATCAATACACCTCTAACTATTTTACCAGTCCTCATCATCGTCATCAATAGCATCATCTACACCGGCAGCATAATCATCATCGCTGTCGTATCTGTCATCATCATAGTCTCCATCCATATAGACATCATCATAACCATCATCATATGAATCATGATAATATTTCTTTGAACCGGAGCTGCTGCTTGAAGAGCTTCCTGAATATGTAGAGCTGCTACCGGAATTGCTATAGCTGTCCGTGCTGCTGCCCGAAGAATTTTTACTGCTTTCTGATGAACTACTACTATTATATTTTCCGGAAGAATAGCTCTTTGGTGTATAACTGCTGCTTCCTGAGCTGCCGCTTGAATTATACGATGAACTGCTATGTGACGAGTATGAACTTGATGGTGAATAGTCATAATCATAATACTCTTCATCATCAGAACCAGACCACCATCCTGCGAATCCACCTATGATAGCAAATACTCCAATAGCTACCAGAAGCAAAATTATGTTTTCTCCAATAGAATTCTTGTTATTTCTCATAATCACACACTCCCTTATTAGTTGCAAATGATATCAGCTCTTTGATTGTCTTTAGTATATGACTTTACGAGTCCCAAAGTCTGCCCTCGTAATTCGAATCTTTGTTCCAAAATCGTTAATCAAAACTTTAATCAAAAATCAAAATCATCACTTTCATCTTCCATGTATGATTTTTCCGCAGCTTCGTACACCGATTCAGTATGAGTATCAAACAGCACCCATTCCACCAAATCGAAGCTGTTCAGATTATCCTGCAAGAACCTGTTTACTGTATGTACTGCAATATTTGCTGCCAACTCAACCGGAAAACCATATGCTCCCGTTGATATGGAAGGAAATGCAATAGACCTTATTCCATTATCCATTGCCAGCTTCATGGAATTAAAATAGCAGTTAGCAAGAAGCTCCTCTTCTCTATTCCTTCCTCCATTCCATATCGGTCCTACAGTATGAATAACATAATCACATGGTAAATTATAGGCTTTTGTTATCTTTGCTTCTCCTGTTTCACATCCATGAAGTGTCCTGCACTCCACCAGAAGTTCCGGTCCTGCTGCTCTGTGAATAGCACCATCTACACCACCTCCACCAAGAAGTGAGTTATTTGCTGCATTTACAATTGCCTGTACATTTCTAATTTTTGTAATATCGCCTTTTACTGTCCTTATCATATCCTAATCACTCTCTATTCCCAAATTTATCCCATGGTGTACGAATCTCTATCAGATTGCCGGACGGATCATAAAATCTTACAAGCTTCTGTCCTCCGTCAAGTTCTGTCCTGTTATTATATGGAATAGTCTGTATCTGCATGCTTTCCTGCCATATTCCGGCATCCTGCAGTACAAGCCCCTCCGACATTATTACATTACCTTCCTGTCTTGAAATCACATTAAGGCCAAACAGTTCGTTATAGAACCGGATTGACTCTTCTATATTGTCCACTACTATTAATATATTCTTTAGTCTCATATAATAATCCCCCAACTTCGTTTCATATATCCATATGCCATCATCAAGTTCAATACCGGATTCTTCTGCATCTTTGTCCCACCTCTAAAGCTAAAGACTTATTTTCCATAATGACTTACCTCCCTGTTATTTTGTTAAGTCTATTATCTCAATTCTTATCATAAAATAACATAAACAATTTCTTGATTATCTCAACTTAACATTGATTTGTAGATGCTGAGAAGGAAAAACAAAATGAGCACACGAACTGTATTCGCCTGCTCACTTACATCATTCTTTTATTATACCGGTAACCTTGATAGCATCAACTGCTGCCTTTTTACCGAGCAGAAAATCACGATCACGTTTCCACTTTGCAACAGCATCCATAAAATTATCTTTATCAGCATTCAGCTTTATAAGAAATGACAGATGATTTATTGCCTTCTTTTTTGAAAAAACGCCTGCATTAATCGCCCTTGTCAGTATCGTCTGTCGACAGGCATCTGACAAATCATCCTTTGAATTCACTGTATAGCCAATTATATTTAAAATAGACTGAGTATATAAATCTCTAAAGTCTTTATTCTTTATAAAAAGATTATACTCTTTCTTATTTACCACTCTACACAGAATGCTGCCATGACTTATAAGACTATTGTAGCTCAATGAGGAAATATAATATGCTTTACATGTCTTGCAATGAAATGCCGGTATAGTCAGCTCCTGTACTCCGCTATTTGTATATACCGGCACTGTAGCTGATACTTTAACATAATCATGTCCGGAATGTATACATTCATCAATATTATCATGCACAACTACATTATGGTAATCAAGCACCGCCTGGTATTCCTGCTCTTCATTGTCAGATGTATGTATATCAAATGGTAGATCTGTTTCATATTCAATATTGTCATTAAATGGAAGTTCCTCAATATCAATATCATTATTATCAGATGATTGCTCGCTTTCATGCTCAAGCTCCTTTGAAACAGCTCTATAAAGGGCTTCTAATGAATCTCTATCCATAGATACACCCTTTAATGGGGTTTCATTTTCCCACTTTCTCAAATCATATTTGGGCTTTCCGTCACCCCAGTCTATTAGGGTCAATTCTATTGAGACGTTTTTCCACTTTTTTATTGTAGCAATTCTCTTGATAATTTTCATTTGCTCACTCCATACAGTCCCATGAATATAAGTTGAATATTTATAATACCTTTGTTAGTCTAATTGACAATTTTATCTAATAAACCGATTAATTATAATTTATTATTTTCTTCTCTTTATCATCTAAACTCATTAATAAAAGAGTTTCAAAATATGATATTAATCTATGTTTTCTATTAATAAAAAATTCGTCTCTAGGAACTCTGTATAAGTGCATATCAATTTGCTTCTTTCTTGAATAACGATCATCATCTAACATTTCCTTCACTTCACAAATCAACCAATGATTTGAAATCATTCCATCATAAAACTTTATTGCCATCTGCATTGGACGATTATTTTTATTGTTATTATTGTCACTATCAAGTATCATAAAATTACCTAATTCATCTGTGTAATTTTCTCTAAGTTCTCCCTCTTTATCAGGAATAAAGTACTTTTCTTCAGCAGCAGAATCTATCTTACTAGCCTCCATATGATCTAATTGTATTTCATCTGTTCTGAACTCATGAAATGTACTTAACAATTTTAGATTATCCCCTTCCTTTTCCATTTGAAATAAATTTAAAAATAATACTTTTACTTTAAGATCCATTATATTATTTCCATATTTCCAATTGCTAATCCAATTTTCAAATTGAGTTTGCATTCTTTTTAAATTATCATTAGATACAGCATAATTAACATCAAGTTTATTTACATTATTCATCGATATTATACGCTTAGCTTCTTGACGAGGTAATTCAGCCGACGAAGAGAGTAATGCATACTTTCTTAATTCAAAAGCAATCCTATGTATATCTTTAAACATATCTTTTTGATTTTTATTGTCATTGATTATCTCTGATACAAATTTTTGAAATTTAGAGATTTGTATTTCTCCATTTACAATATTATCTTTTACAAATGTACATATTATTAAATTACTCAGCGCCGGTATTACACCATATTCCTTAAGCGCATGAAGTAAATGAAATGCTTTATAAGTTATAGATTTGCTATTATCATTTTCACTTTTTAGTACTTTTTTATTTATATTTTGAAATGTAAGCCCTAACTCTTTTATTAAAATAGAAATCATCTGATAAACATAAAAATCATTTTTTATATCTGTTTTAGAATATTCTTCCTTGTTTTTTAAATATTCATTTTCAATAACTTTTCTATATCTTTCATTATCGTTATATTTTATTGTATCATCTGCCGTAAAATATTCTACTGCAAGATAGGAAATTAGCTTTGCTCTTTTTGCACCAGTTTCTGTCGAAAATACATCTTCTGCCCATATCTTATCAACTTCTTCTATACACCTATCTTTCTGTAAATCAGTTTCATCTTTTGCATGTTGACAATACCATTTATAAAACAAATTCTTTATCAAATCTAGATCTTCAATTTCCAATGCACGATCATTTAACACTTCAAATAATGTATAGGCATCGTCTTGATTTCCAGTAACAATAACACAGAATTTAATATTACAAATCATATTATCAATTTGAATAATTAGATTTGAAACATTAATCAGTGGTTTTTCATTTTCTGCAAAAGACAAATTACATAAATAATCGAATTGATACGCTAACACCAATAAATATTGTTTTACAAGTTCATCCTGATCATTCAAATTTATCTTTTTATATGGATTTTTCGAATCTGAAACAACCACCATATATCTTGCCATAGCTTCTGTTAATCTATCATTATATGAACCACGACTATAATTAAGAGACAAATCAGCCTTTTCAAGTAATTTCTTTTGTTCATTATAATATTTATTATAATATTCGTCTTCATTAGAAAGATTTTTTTCAGGCAAATAAAATTCTTTCTGAAACTTACTAACTAAACCATTGTATAAATCTTGGTTATTACTATCATCTTGTGAAATATCCTCAGCACTTTGTACAATTTCATGCTTAATTGAAGAAAAATCATCGCCAATATATTTACCGAAAAGTTTATATGATATGTTTACAAGTTTATCTAATTCTGATTCTATTTTGACCCAATTCTTTTTAATAATCATTTCCTCAGTATAAGCTCGCTGAAGTACAAACTTTTGATACATTAACAAATACATTGTGGTAATTCTTTGTTGACCATCAATTATATCATGTCTTCCATTTGGTATTTCTGTCATTACTATTGAGCCAACAAAATACTCTCGACAGTTATTACCATAGAAATCATCAATTAAATTTTTTATATTTTCTTTTCCCCATTTATATGGTCTTTGATAATACGGAATATTTACATTTAATGATATATTTTCTTTGCTTCCAAACTTACTACATAAACTATTTACATTTCTAATTTCAGCACCTTTTAAGTCCATATAATTCACCAATCTCTTTCGTAATTATACTATCTCATCTTCACTCAGTGGATTCTTAAGCAAAGCAATAATATTTGATATACGCTTGTCAGTGTAATCATCATCCAAATCAGGATCTTTTAATATTAGCTGCTCATATAAATATTCTACTCCGCCTCTTGCATATGAATTAAACAATTCCATATTTTGTTTATATAACTCTTCATCCTCTGGAATAACAAATGCCCCCTCTATTCTTTGCTCCGGAGTAAGCCCTCTGCTCTCGTCAAGTATTAGTACCATTCTCATTATAGGCAGAAGAGTCTTATAGTTTTCATTAAGCTGTTTCATTTGTACTGTACGTTTTAAATCAGTTCCATCTGATTCTTCTGCACTTTTTCTTCCTGTTCTAAGACCAATAATTGCTGCGATAGCATATAAATCCACTAATCTTTTAAAATATGATTCCTGAATTTTATTAAGTGTCCATAACTGATCCACATAATCTCTATGTTTACCCACAAAAAACATTTCATCTACTTTGAAATACTCAAATGTTCTTTTTTCATTTGTCTTTTTTCGAGCCATTTTCTTCTACCTCCCTAACCTATCTCTAATGATGAACTATTAGAAGTAGCATCTTTAGCAACTCTATAGCAATATTCCGGTAATGTATATTTTTCAAGACCAGAAGCTTCCCAATCCTTGTCAAGCATAAAAATAATAACCTGCTCTGCAAATTCAGGCAATCTATTAGCCACTAAGCTTGTATTATCATTACTCAAAGCTGAGAATGGTCCATCTAATACTAATGGTAATCCCAATATTGCATTCTCCATTCCATATTCACTATCATCTGCCTCCATTTGTCTGTATTTCTTTGCAAGTTCCAAAATACTAACAATAAAAACAAAGTTAATCGCTATTGTTTCTCCATTAGAAAGATTTTCTTCTTCATAATTGCTCAGTTCACCTAACTGATAATAATATACATGAATCTTATAGTCATCTTCCAATTGTGCATATTTTTCATGATCATTAAACATTTGAGCAAAATTCACTTTAATAATCTTATTTAAATCTTCAATTATGTTCTGCTGCTTATTTCCTGAAAGAAAACATGCTTTATCATACAATGCCTGTACATATGCGAGTGCTCTATATATAAATTCATTCTCTTTATCATGAATAGCAACTTCATCTAAACGCGCCTCTTGAGATACCTTATTATCCTTATTAGCCTTTATTCTCATTTCTATATTCGCTTTTTGCCCCACTAAGGCTTTAAGTCTGTTCTTAGCTTGAAGATTCTGCTTACGTACTGGACCCAAGTTAGTTTTTTTATCCATTGTTCTTGCGAGCAGATCTCTTTCCGACTCAAGATCATATATTCTATCTTGGTTTGTAGAATAATCATCTGCCTTTTCAACTATAGTTTCTACTAAATCATGCGTTTCCTCATCCCAGTCTTCTAATGTATCTTGAAGTTTACCAGCTGCACCTCCTAACATTTCTGGGGGAACAAGTTTTCTAAGATTCTCTATATGTTTATACTCGGTTGAATCTTTTTCAATCTTAGTACCACATATACACTCACCAGCATCAATTATGTAATCTAAAGTATCCACAGTTACTCCTGGAATATCTTTCCCTTGCAAATCAATATTCTCTAAGATATTATTTAATCTCGGAAGTAATCCCACTGCAAAATATTTTGCTGATTTAGAAAATTCTCTAACAATATCCGCATAATAGCCAGACTGATATTTACTACTGCTCTCAATATCACTTAATATACGATTATACTCTTTTTGATCATCTTCTACTTTTCGATTGTCATTTAAAGTTTTCAGCGTTGAGTCAAATGTTCTCTGAGCAGTATCTATTGATTTATTTATTCCTTCTAATTCAGTTTCAAGATCTTCTATCGTATCCTCAATTGCTTTTATAGAATCCTCTATCCTTTCATATTCCCCAGAAGTACCTTTTATCTGTTGTCTTAATAATGACATAACATTTATTCTATTGTCTTTAAGGTGCTTTTTCATTTCTATTAATCCACTTACTCCTAATATAGTATCAATAGAATCTTTTATATCAGCAGTTTTACTCTTCAAATCATTCCATCGCTCACCATCGAAAAAGAAATAATTAGATAAGTTGCTTGGAAACATATTTTCTATAGTTTCTTGAACGCAGCCTTTTTTATATTTTTTAGCATCAACGTTGTTACCATTGTTATCAATTATGTTTCCCCACTTGCCATCATGTCTTATCTGCATAGTGAGTTGGACATCTCCTATTTGTTTGACTTGAAGCTCATTTGTCCTACTACTCTTTCTGTTAAAAGACGCCTTTCGTACAAATTTCCATTCATCATCTTCATTTTGAATAATGATTTCAACATATACATCTTCTATTGAAGACATATCCATATCCGCAATTATCTCATTATTTAAAAGAACAATATCCTTTTTCTTCGTATAGTTTGTTTCATTAAATGTTTCATACAATCCCCATCTAAATGCTTGTGCTAATGTTGTCTTTCCAAAAGTATTATCCCCTAATACGACTGTAACATTTTTCTGTGAATCTGTAGAAAACAAAAGAGTATTGTCTCCTTTGTATCTCATAAAATTATGTAGAGTTATGCTTTTAAACTTCATTCTATAATTCCCCCACTTTTTTGCTAATATATTTTGTAATTTGTTTAGCCATCTGTTTATCGTCCAATTTTTGGATTTTTACATTTTTTATTTCTGCATTTCGTATTGCATTAAATAGCTCTCTTAACACAACCTTATCAACTTCATTATTATTCTCCATAGTAATCCTCCATTTTTTTCATTTCTTCATCAATATCTACATAGGTATCATATGAGCTCATAATTCTATTTGCTAAAGAATCTGATTCTTCAGGATTATCTGATAATCTTCCAAATTCTTCCATTCTAGCTAACTCTCCCAAAATAATAGTTTTATCTTCATCATAATCTCCATAAACAACATCATCTAAATCTCTTGGCAGAGTAACAAAATCATAAATGATAGCTTTAGTTTTATTTTTGCTTTTTCTTAGTAATCTTCCCCGGCGTTGAATAAACTCTTTTGGATTTCTAGAACTACTTAATATAAAAGCTGTTTTTATTCCAGGAATATTTACACCCTCATCAAGACACTTGATTGCTGTAATTACCTGATACATTCCCTGAGAAAAATATTCTTTAATATTCATACGCTCTTTCAAATCTTCCTCAGCTGTAAATCTTTTTGCCGACATCTCGTATTCTTCTTGTAATTTATCTGTAATTAAATCTATCTGTCTTACTTCTTCGCCAGATGCTTCATCAAATACAGATGTAGCTCCACAATAAATAAGAATATTATTATCCTTCTTATACTTATCCATTAATTTCATAAGAAGTCCTATTTTATTAACTGCAGCTGCAAGTAAACGCGTTCTTTCATATATTATTGGTTTACCCGCATCAGATATTTTTATCTTACCATTTTTAATTATTATATATTTTTTTAGCTTTCTACTTAATTCCTGGTACTTTTCAAATTCATCTCTAGTTAAATATACAGGAATCGGATAGTAATTATAATGAACTAAATTTCCATCTCTTATAGCTTCTTCAAGACCATAATCAATACACTCTTTTCCAAAGTAATCATACAATTTAGATGTTCCTTTTTTGTCCATATAACGCTTAATCGTTGCCGAAAGCCCTAACCTATATTTGACATTGTAAGGCATTACTTTTGTCATAGATTCAGAACCAAAATTATGCGCTTCATCTACTATTAATAATACATCTTGATTATTATCAAACCTTGTGATAAATTTCTGTATCTTATCTTCTGAAAATGTATCTAACGTAGTAATACAAATAAATGGTGTCCCATTTTTTCTAAACCGCTTATATGCAGTTAAAAGAGTCTGTTCCCAATTCCTATCAGGCGATTTTGAATGTGCAATTATAGGTTTTGGCCCCCAATTTATTGCATCTTCTTCCCACTGACTTACAAGATGAATATATGGGCAAACTACAAAAACTGCTAATTTTTCATCAAGCTGCTCTGCCAACTTAACCATACCATATAGCGCGGTGAAAGTTTTACCAGAACCAGTAGACATATTAAATATACCTGTACAGCGATTTTCAAACCAATTATTTACTGCTTTTAACTGGTAATCTCTCATTTGAACACCATCTGGTACTTTGTACTTCAAATGACTTTTTAAATATGTTCTATATCCGTACTGTTTTTCATCTATCGAAAAATCTACATGCTCTTTTTTGTATTTCATCAATCGCTCAACCACTATTTTAGGAAATTCTATTACATGTAAACGCTCTGTATTGTTATGCCACATATTATCAAAATCAGCGTCAGCTACTTCAACTGCTTCTTTTTGACTCTCATCTTTCCAACTACAAAAAGTATAAAAAGATTCAAAATTGTTATTAAATGCATTTCCAGATTCATTCATAGAACCAATATAACTAATCTTATCTCCGTTTTCATCAATAAATATTGCCATCTTTTCATGATATAGACTAATGCCATTTTCATCTTCTAAAAACGCTAATTTAATATCTAAAATGCCATCTGCAATCAATGTAACGATTAAATTTAATCTTTCTGTATCAAAGTACTCTATAGGATCATGAATTTCTCTTAATAACGCTTGTTCAAATACTTCATCTCTCTTTTCATATCCAAGATTTATAGCCCGAATATCCTCATCATCAAGATTTGGCGAACATACTAATTGCATTTTACCGCCATGCTTAGCCATTTCAAATACACCACTAGAAATGTCTATCAATGATGATGTACTAAAATATCCAACCCCACGTTTATATACCAAACTCTTTTCTAACACTGGAACTAGAAAATCACGTGGAAAATTATTTAAATCACTTCTGTATCTAATTTTAATATTTAGTTCTTGAAAACCCAAAACATCATCTCCTTTGCACTATCTAGACAAATTCAAATAACGCCTTTACCAATTCATCTATATCTTCTTTGCTAGTAAACTGTCCCAAACCAATTCTGACTGTACCTAAACTTTTCTTATCATTTAAAATCTCGTGTATCCACGGAGCACAATGATATCCTGTCCTAACAGCGATATCAAAATCCTCATCAAGTATTGTTCCAACATCTTCTGATACCATTCCATTAATCGTAAATGATACAATACCAACATGTTGTGTTAAATCAGATGGAAGATACAATTTGATTTCAGGTATTTTTCTTAACTCTTCTATAAGATAATTTGTGAGTTTTTGTTCTTTATCTAATAGTTTTGACTGATTTAACTCAGATAATGCTACATTTAGTCCATTTACTGCGACAATATTCATGCTTGATGGTTCAAACCCAAGTTCTTTATCATCTGGCATCTGAAGATTTAATGAATCACTGCCTGTTCCCCCATAAATAGATGGTTCAAGCGAAATATTGTTTACGTTTACAAAACCGCCAATACCAAAAGGTCCATATAATGTTTTGTGTCCTGCAAAAGCTACAATATCTGCATTTAATTCCTGAGCATTGACGTTTACCAAACCAAGTGACTGCGCTGAATCAAGAACTGTAATTGCATCATATTTCTTTGCCTCAGTAAAAATATCATGTATTGGCAGAATATATCCTGTTACATTGCTTACGTGAGTGCAAAATACTGCTTTTGGTTTATCTTGTGAGAACTCATATTTAATCTTTTCAACATCAATTTCTAAAGTATCTTGATTAACTGGCAACAGTTTTATTTTTATTCCGTACGAACTTTGCACTGCATTCAATGTTCTGGCCACAGCATTATGTTCATACGGAGAAGCATATACTACATCTCCAGGCATCCATTTCATCCCATGTATTACCTCATTTAAAGCTATAGTGATAGATGGAGTAAAAATAACAGACGCTGTGCGGTCAGCTGAAATTATGTTTCTTATTTTATTTTTTGTATCTGCTATAACTTTGCTTGCTTCTCTTGCAAAATGATATGCCCCTCTTCCTGCATTCACTGCAAGATTTTTATTAGCGTAATCCATCGCTTGTATAACTGCATCAGGTTTAGGGTATGTTGTCGCTGCATTATCTAAATAAATCATATTTTATTCCTTACTATTTTTTCAATCATCTCAAGTAAAATAGACACTCTGTCATTTTCACTCAAGTCATCAAATTCCTCTAAGGTATCCTCAAGAATATTTCTCAAAACGGCTCCTGTACCTTCATCAGCAAACTCATAATAGCTTTCAATCTGAGTACCATCATGTCCGATAAATTTGAGCTCACATTTTTCTTCTTGTTTTACATTGCCTAGCTTTTCCACTTCTTCTTTAAGTTCTGATAAATTATTTTTAAAATCTTTAAATCCATCATCTCCCCAATTATCTAGATATACACCCGATACAGCTTTTGCAATTCTTGATGCAACACCTGAATCATCATAAACATCTAATTTTTCAATGCATGACATTAAAGCTGAAATGTTGCCATTTAGTAAAGACTTCTTAACCATTGCATCCTGCTTTTCATACCATTCTTTTAATATATGAAACAGGTCATTGTTTCTATCAGGAGCAAATATTTCATATATGTTGTCGATTATAATTGTCGTAGCCCATTCTAAATAGTTATCAAATGCCTTTTTACACTTTGTTATACATTTTAATAATGCTGTAAAATCATCAGTGGCAAAGATGGATGGCAAAGATGTGAATATTATTTCATATGGATTGTACTCAACCTTTTGCAACAGCTTCTTTATTCCAAGCATCTCGTTTTTGATTGCCTGATTTTTATAATTTGATATATTAGAAGCATTTCTCGTAATTTGTGGAAGAGCTCTAAACCATCTTTGCATACATATTACAATGTTTTTAATTCTATTTTCAGTTAGATTTCTAGCATCATCAACCATGAATAACTCATTTAGTCCGGACAAATACTCTTCTCTTTTTGCATCATCCTTTGGCATATACAATAAATAGTCTGATGGGGTGTCACAGATATTCACTAAAACATCTGGTGTAACTTGAATTTCTTTATCAGCATAGTAAAGAACCAAATCTTCATTTCTAAGAGAAAGGCAATATGCCAAATATAAAGGTATCGGTCCTTTTCTCATTCCATAAGGTGCATCTACTATTTTTGAAATCAATTCTAAAAAACAGTGCTTCTCTTTACTACATGATTTTATAAAATCATTAATAATATCTATTATTTCAAGAAGATTCTCATCTTGTTCTCCCTCTACAACACCAATTGGACGAAATATAGCTCTATAAATTGTCGCTTCCTGATTCGTTCCACTATAAAACTGTTCATCAACGGATTTAGTGCTTTGTAATATCTCAGAAATAATAGTTAATCGTGTTTTTTTAGTCTGAACAGTTGTTATTTCTGAGCGATTAATCATTTCGTTATTTATAATCGGAGTCTTATAAAAAACTCTTTCACAACATTCGCTCACTGCCCTTTCTTTCTCACACGAATCATATGTTATAACCTTTTTGCCATCATATGATAATAATTTACATTTAATATCATCTATATATATCTGAGATAGTTCTTCCATTATCTGTGTTACCAAATCATCTTCCAATAATGGAATTTCTCTTTTCAATATTTCATTATTTGTAATGAACTCCTGATTTTTTTTTATCTGCTGAAGAATTTCATATTCTTTAATCTGATTTTTCAGTAAAATCTTCTTTTTAGGAACAATCACTATCAATCTTTCGCTGTTAAACTTTTGATAATGGCTTATTATCTCGTTTTGAATAATCCTGTCGATATTAAAAATACAAATAATTTTTCCATCAGCATTATCTTCCCTTTCAAAAAATGCCGCCGGATCAGATATATTCATAAACGCGTCACTATCCATAAACTCAAAACGAAAATATCTTGTCATACAGTTAACAGTATTATATTTTCTTGGAATTACATAAGGCTGATTCCATATCTCATTTAATACTTTTGCATAGTTTACATGCTCACCTTTAGCTTCTTTTATTTTTTTGATTTCTTTTCTTAATTCAGTCCCTGCTTTTGTCTTAAAAACAAGTTCGCCTGTTGATTTTTTGGTGTATATTATTTTTCGTTCAATGAGATTATCTATCGTCTGTATAGGATCAGCCTCATTAACTGCCAGTGGTAAATATCTTTGACTAGCAATAATTTCATCATCTTTATTAACTATCTTAATTATTGCCATGGCTTTAATTATTTTACGCTCATCCTCTGATTGACATTTTGATAACGCATTTTCAGTCCCTAGCCAAATGCTATGAACCAATTCATTAGATACCTCTTTTTTGAACAAGCCGCTGAAATAATCATATATCATATCAGCGCCTATAGACCAATCTTCAGATGTATTATGCTCTGTAACATATTTAGCCATGCTGTTTGGCTCATCATTTGATATAAATGTAAAGAGTGTACGTTCATTTTGAGCCAGTTTTTCACTGATATTTAATAATAGGTATGTAGCTACCGGATTCAATGGATAACATCCTTTTAAGATAATCTTATCAAAATCATTTTTTTCAAACGTTCCACTAAATACCGGAAGTTTATAATACTTGTCTAAAGCCCTGCTTCCTAATATTTCATCATATCCTGGAATATCTTTTAATTTAGCCTTATCTTTAATTATTGCATGTTGAATTAACTCATAATTATTCTTTGATGATGTAACAAAGAATTTTTCTATTATTCTTCCCTCTATACCTGTAAATGCATTAATTATATCATTTGAAAGATATTTTCCATATTCTTTAATGCTTTTATGAGCTACCATCGTGATATAAACTTTTGCATTAGTAGAATCACAGGCAAGCTCACAAATATCCTGTAATAATTTCATGTTATTACCAGCATTGCTATTATTAAGTCCCTCTATAAATTTGCTGAACTCATCAAATACAATATATATTCCGCTGTATTGTTCTTCCTCAACTAATCTCTCACTAACACTTTTATATAGAGGCAAAACCTCCGATGCCGCTAACGGATTAAAAGTACTTCCGGCTGTTACTTTAGGATAAATACTAATAAATACATTTAAAGCATCTTTTGAATAGCATTTCAAAGCTGCAATAAAACTATTAATTTCCATTCCAGCATTCTTTACTTCACGTGTAAATTGTTTATATGTAGACACATAGTTCTCTTTCCAATCAGCTATTCGATCTAATGCAATAGAATAATATGTATCTGGCGCTATATCAGTTAAGTTTGCTCTTTTAAGAGCATCATTTAATGCGCTTAAAAACGCTTGATTAAGGTCTCCATTAGTATCATTAATGATAATCGGTAACATTGGCTTACTATTCCAGAGCTGCATAACGTCATTTGCTACCTGCTCACCAATTTCTTCTACTGATTCTAATTTTTTAACTAGACTGTCAATGGTTTTCTTATTTTTATTGTCTCTTTTCAGAGATAAAATAGCTAATAATACAAGTAATAAATGTGATTTTCCCTTTCCATAAGGACCCACTAACAAAGTTGCCTGTTCTTTATCTTTAATTACAGACTGTAAATAATTATCTAAAAACAAAACCGACGATTTAGTTGGAATATAATTTAGAACCTTTTCTTTTTTATTAAGACTTAAATATAAATTAATTGCTGTTTTAAAGCTATTATTAAATTTAATTATTTCGTTTAGGCTTTTTACGCTCATATTTTTCTTCCTATTTTTCCCTATTATTATAATATTCTAGCAATATACTATTTGGCGAAAACTCTTTTTTCTTATAAATAATGTCAAGACCTGCAGTTCTATCAACACGAATATAATCCATTGCCTCAATTTTATCTAACATTTCATTTGCAACAACGTTTTTCAACTGATATATCTTAAATATACCTTTATCACCATACAATGCTTTTTCAATAGAAATATTGTCTGACTGTTCCATTATATTTGCTAGTCCATATAGTATAACCCATACGCTTATTGAACGGCTATCTGGACTGGATTTCGAATATACACCATCTACATTTCTGATTAATCCAAGACTTGCAAAAGGTGATATATTTTTATCCTCCGGATCTTTCCAGTCGCGTACTTTTCCATACATATTTAGAATAACATCAATATCATTTTTTACTGAATTACTAGAAAAGCTTTGTCCTAGAACATATTTTGAAATTTCTCTTGTAACAATGTTTTCTATTGTACTTTTATCACTGTCTTCAAAATCACATCTATTAAAAAACATATACCATGATGTAGCTTCTTCTATATTCGTTGCAATCTGCGAATGTAATATCCATAAAGTAAAATTATCCTCAATGTAAGGATCATTTTGATATATAATTTCACCAAGTTCTGTTAATTTTGCACCTTTTGAAGGGTTCTCAGAAATTAAATTAAAAGCTTTCATCCAGTATCTCAGGGACTTAACCATGTTATTTCCTATACCAAATATATCCGGGGCGTCTTTTCCCTGGAAGACAGCTGCATTTTTTGATACATTCATCAATCCTTTTGTTATCCAGCCATCTCTTAAGGCAAATTTTTCATGTCCCTGTAATCTAATTTTAATTTTCCCAATTGTTGCCATATTAGCTCCTTTTAATACAAAGTACTTTTCTCATGTAACAGCCAGCATTAAAATGTCCTACACATTCTGTACATCTAACACATTTCTTATCATCAATAGTATAAACAATTTTGCCTGTACCATCATCCTTAACACTGATTGCATCATGTTTACAAACACTCTCGCAAGCTTTACATCCTAAACACATTTGATATTTTGTTAATTGACACTGTATTTTGCTTTCTGCTATAGCTAAGGTTTTCGCACCTGCTATATGAAAATCTTTAATTATTACTTTTAAACGTGTATTCCCTTTTCGGCCTTGTAAAACAAGAACAATCTTACCTGCTTTGTTTATAACAAACACTTCACCGAGTCTTTTATTACCCAGTTCTTGATTAATACTACCAAATGGTTTAAATAATTCATACAACTCATCTGAAATAGGTTTTTGAAGCTCATAATTAAATGCATTTTCATCTGTTGCACATGGTTCAAACGTAACTATTGATGTTTGAGCTGCTTCAAGACCATTTCCACCTTGCCTAGCCTTCCAGCCACCATCAGAAACATAGTTTTCTGGATCTGGCTTTCCAATCTTAGCTGCAAAATCTACTAAAAGCTGATGCCAGTGTACATACTGATCATACATATGTACTTTTGCTAAAAACTCTGACCATGCTCCATTATTAGGACAACACCAGCAGCCAACTCTTGTCCATCCCAATCTATATGCATAATTAAAATCTATACCAGTAGACAAAATATATAACCATACATCAAAATCAATCCAATCAATTATTGGAGATGCCACCTTTTGTTTTGTAATCTTTGGGCTATCACTTTCTCTATCATATTTGCTTCTACTTGCAGATTCACTATGTCTAATTCCTTGAAAACTTAATATGTTAGTTTTATCCTTAAATACTGATGATATTGTTTTTTGTATTGCTCCTGTCTTAAATACAGTACAGCACCATCTCATTACCCTGCTAGGTGGTCCTACTACATCACATAGTTGTTCAAAATTCTTTTCCCTGTTTTTTGCTGTAAGTATTCTGACACCTTGAGATTCTGCATTTTTGTTAAAACGTTTTTTATACTCAAGCGTATAGGGAAACTCTAATGTAGTATCACCAAATATATGTATAACTTTGTTTGTTCCCAATGCCACATTTACAATATGAGATGTTACAGTCGAATCTTTACCTCCACTAAATGACACCATCATATCTTCTAGGCTATATCGTTTAGTATACTGTTGTACAAAATTTACAGCCTCTTCTGTTATATAATTATATCTATCCCTATTCGCCTCAATAAATCTGGTTTTATATTCATCAAAATAAGTATAATCAATATCTACAGTATTTTTTTCATACTCTTCCTTAAGAGCTTTTACTTTATCTATAGACCATTTGTTAATTTCTGATATAGAAACTTTATGTTTCACCCCATCAATAATATAATTATTCGCGCCATACCACATTGACTGTTTTTGAAATTCAAATGGATTTCCTGTCAAAATAAGAGATATAAGCATATTTTCTTCTGGAAATACCGGACGTACATCAGTCGCCATATATTTTCCTTTATTTCCACAAACAGGACAAGTATCATTATAAATAGGAATATTGCATTCTTCACACCAATATATTGTAGATGACATTACAGTCTTATGACCACATTTTGGATTTATGCACTTTTCTCCACTTGAAGGACTTTTGCATACCGGACAAATTCTTTCTATCATCTGTTAGCTCCATCCTTTTCGTTCTCATTTTTAAAGCTCATAATATCGCCTATATCACAATTAAGATATTCGCAAATTCTTGACAAAACATCAATTGATACTCTTTCGCCTTTTCCCATCTTTGCAATAGTGGCAGAACTTATATTAAGTTTATCTGCCAACTCCATTTTGCACATGTCTTTATCTATTAGTTTTTTCCATAATCCGTTATATGAAATTGTCATATAATTACCTTCCTGTGTTTTTTATACTTTAAAGTACTATAGATAATTATATCACAAACTAATACTTTTGTCGCATACTTCTTTTAATTAACTAAAGTTTATATTTAGTATACTTAAAGATAAACTCAATCAAAATTCAATTTACCCTCCAAAATTGACCACCTAACGCTTTTATGCATAAACGTTGGATTTACTCCAAATTGTGTTTTAATCATAGTTGAATCCTCTCCCTTAACTTATTACCCAAACTTCAACTGCAATCCCTCAAACAAGTCCCCAATAGTACAACTCAGATGCTCGTCCGACTCCGGAAGTGCATACTTGGCAATCTCATACTCCGGATTCAGCTCCAGCTTCTTTATCAGTGCTCCGGTATTTACTGCATCGTCCAGTCCGTCATGGAATCTGCCTTCCGGCTCTATCTCTGCACTTTCAAGAGCATCCTCCAGGCTGTAGCATCTGTCTAAATCAAATCGCTTCTTAAACACATACTGATAATCAATCCAGCGGTCTGCTTTCATAAAGTCATCTATCTTTGCGCTCTCTATATTCTTTGCTTTTATCTCACGCAGTATCTGCGTCCTGTCAGAGTCACTCCAGGCATAGACCTTGTATTCTCTGTCTCCGAGCCAGTCTGACAGATGCTCAAGTGCCTCTGTCAGCTTCGGAGCCTGTTTGATATCACGGTTTTTTATGCCTGTCATGCTCTCTATAAAATTGTCCAGCACGCCGTATTCAGGATTTACATACTCGCACATTGTGGCTATTCTGTTGAATCCCTCATCTAAGAGAACTGCGCCAATCTGTATTATTTCACTGGCGTATTTATATGTTTTTCTATAGAGTTTCTTTACCCTGCACATTTCCAAATCGATTACCAGATAATCCATATGTACCTCCTCAGTGTCCTGCTTATTATTTTACCACATGGTACTTGAGTCATACAGTCTTTTTAGAGATTTTCATCATTTACTTTGTCTTCCTCTATCATCACCGGCTTGTCCTTACCATCACTGATTACTTTGCAAATCACTCCGCCGTCTGTCACAAACACAATCTTTCCTTTTGCCTTACCACCGATTTTGTCATACAGTCTGCCGGCACTCATTGACTCACCCTTCACGGTGTATGGGCTGTTGGCTACGTAGCCGACATTGCCAAGTCCTTTAATCTTTACCTGTATTGCTTCGTTGTCATACTCATTGTCCGGCTCCTTGACCAGCTTGACCTTCATGCCTTTTTTCATGAAGTCACTTCCGAAATAATGGTTGCATCCTGCTATTGTAAAATACATTTCTTTCATTGTCGTGTCCTCCTGTCTTTTTTACCACTCTTCATAATCCTCATCCATTGCATCATCTACACCAGCCGCATAGTCATCATCACTGTCGTACCTGTCATAATCATAGTCACCATTCATATAGATATCATCATATCCTTCATCATATGAATCATAAGAACTCGAGCTGCTGTGATATGATGAACTACCTGTTGATCCGCCTGAATAGCTTCCGCTATTGTCATCGCCATATGCATTTGATGATGAACCTGCTGAGCCTGAGCTGCTATTATATGATTTATTCGAATAAGATAAGCTACTGCTTGATGAACTGTTTCCTGATAAGCTGCTTCCGGATGATGTATATCCTCCCGAATACGGCTTATGCAAGTAGCAGTAACTGCTGTTTTGGGTCTGTTCATTATTACATCCCGGCTTTATGCATTTGGGTGTACTCTCTTCCATAGCATTACCAATAAACGCAAATATGGCTATTACAGCAATTACTACGAACACATTCATGCCAAAAGCTGAGTCGCTGTTATATGAACTGTGATTAGTATTTGAATTATTATCATTAGTGCACTCCTTGTAAATCATATACTCTAAATAATCGTCCTGCCTGTCATTTTTTCCGTTGTGGTTCCAGTCGTACATTGCCATAGGTATTACCTCCTGATATTATACCGGTCCGTCGATTTTACATTCATCATAATACTTGCACAGCATACATAAGCTGTTGCAGTGTTTTGAATGATGCAGTGTCCTTTTTATCCAGTAAATAAATTTTTCCATTTTGTCCTGTCCTCCTGTTTTTCGTAAATTAAATGCTTGTTTCTTATGATGGCTATAGCTTAGCATTTTACGAGTCCCAAAGTATGCCCTCGCACGTCGAATCTTTGTTCTTTATTGCAATAAAACTACAAAAAAAGACGCAGAATCTCTCCCACGTCCTCAAATGCATCTGCATTATACTGATACTCAAGCAGACCCCTCTCTTTTTTATGATCCAATCTACAACCTCCTCGATAGAAAATTTATTTCCTTCGAAAATAACTGTATGCATTGCAATCTTTGCTGCCAATTCAACCGGGAAACTATATACTCCCGTTGATATAGAAGGAAATACAATAGACCTGATCCGGCTTGTATTTTCTTATACTTCTTCTATTCTCAATTTCTCGTATCATAATTCCTCTCTATTGTTAAACTTGAATTTTACTTAGAACTCTTTTTCACTGGATCTCCATTCTCATCAATCTCTCCTTCAAGCCATGCCATAATACCAAAGTTACACAACGGACAAGTTATTGTAACCTTCTAATTTACAGTAAGCTTATGCACTTCTTCTTGCAATGCATTCAGATAATTTAATATTTCTTCAAATTCCGGTATCTCCCCATATATCATATTCCTCATTGCATTATAATCTGCCTTTAATGCATCAAGTACACCATCACTTGGCATAAGCTCAATACTATTTAATGTTGCTGTCTCATAATGTGCACTTTTTGCGTAATAGAATTTCTGCTTAAATGCAACATCCTTTTCAAGCAATTCTTTTCTTGCAAAAGCACTTTCTTTCACCCAGGAATTACCTAGATTATAAACATCATATAAATGTCTTGCATATCTTGCTGGTAACACTTTTCCTTCTGGAAAATTTGCTATTTTATGTAATATAGTTAGTTTCTCCCAAAATGTACGCTCTACATCTATGGTCAAAACACTTGTCTCTTTCTGTGTAAATACATCTGGATATTTCTCAGCTGCAAAAGGACTTACTACAGTCTCATGTGATGGCATCCATTCAGCTAATGGACCTATTTCCAATCTTACGCAGGAACGAAGATATTCACTCTCAAAAATCTGTGGATAATAGAAATTAACAACCATTTCATCTTCTGAATCAACTTCTACCCATTCTCCATCCCCTAGTTTTTTCTCCAGTTCTTTATTGAGTTTTGGAACAAATTCATTTTCATAAAACTTTGCCGCCTCTGCATTAATTTGCTTATTGAATTGATCCTGCTTTGTTTTTGACCTTTCACTCCAAGGATTTCCCTCATCAGTAATTATTTTTCTCCAATCCAAAATTAGATCGATATCTTCTGAAAATCTCTCTATTACATGATATGATTTCGAAAGACTCGTTCCACCCTTAAATACAAAAGCTTTTTTATATTGGCAATCATGAAAAAGGTGGTCTAGCATAAAGCATACCCAAAAGTCTTTTTCCACTACATTAGGTAGCATTCCCATTTTTATTGCCGTTGCCTGAAATAGTTCAGTCCTATCTTTTACTGGTAACTTTGCAACTTCTCTCATATTATTCTAAACACACCTTTCTAATTACTTCGTATATCCACTCACTTACGCCAGTTGCCTCTTCAAGAAGCTGTTTCCTTTTATCCTCAGGAACTCTATTCTTCAAGTTGTTAATAACACCTTCATCAATTCGCTCTTTTCCAAGTGTTTTTATAGCCTCTACTACCAATGTTGTTGACTCTGACATAAATGAAATCTGACGGTTGGTCCTATGCTTAAATTCGATATTAACATTATCCCATGCAAATTTTCTATATGGACCATCACTTATATAGGACCATACAACAGGAACCTGCGTTGACAATCCCAGTTTATTTAACGCTACATCTCCACATGGTGCTATTGTCCAATGATATCCTCTTGCAATTGCATAGGCTACTTTTTCCGGATTAGCAGGAACATATTCCTTAAGTAAATTGCTATATACAGGTTTTTCGTAAACTCCATCGATAATTCTTCGTATTGCTTTCTCTTCTACCTGTCTACCTAAACATTTTCGTATTGTTGTAATTGTTGCAATATCAGTAAAATCTGATGTCACAAATACTGCGCCATATTCGGCATCTAATATTCTCTTTTTGATTTCTGCATAAATTCCACTTGCCATAACAACACGCTCCTTAAATTTGTCACGATTATTATACATTTTTCGTGACAAAAAAACAATTCATTTTTTATTTTGATTACTATCTTTCCTTTATTTTCTACGCACTTAAGTGTATTTATTCCCTAAATAACAAAAAGACAACAGCTCGCTTGGCTTTTCCTGTTGTTCTTGCCTTTATTGATTTCTTTATACTCGGTGTTCTCATTCCAAACTTCATCTTAATCGCCTCTGTTGTTTCAAAAAACGCTCCTGCTGCCAAGTACATGGTCAAATTCATCAAGAATATCCGTCATCAGTCCCTTATCAATCCGACTTTTACACTCTGCAATCAGCACAGCAGGGATTCCATAAAATGCTTCTGCAATACTTCCTGTAATGGCTCCAAGTGTATCCGTATCTCCACCAAGTGATACTGCATTACGCACTGCGTCCTCAAAATCCTTTGATTCCAGAAATGCGATGATTGCTTCCGGCACCGTTTCCTGACAGCTTTCAACATGATGGTAGTAAGGTCGGATATTATCCAATGTTCTACTCAGATCATAATGAAACTCCCTCTCTATATACTCTTTGATTTCTTCTTTTGAAGAGCCATTCCTTGCCATGTATATTACACTTGCTGTCGCTTCTGCACCCTTTATACCTTCAGGATGATTATGTGTCACATTTGCTGTCGCTCTTGCTACCTCTCTTGTTCTTTCAATTGAATCATAAAGCCAGCCTGCCGCTGACACTCTCATGGCTGAACCATTTCCATAGCTTCCGTATGGCTTTGGATTATTTTCTTTAAGCCAATGTCTGAAGCTTCCACCATAACCTGCATGTGGATATCTTTTTCCCCAATCCTGCATATTGGATGCTACCGCATCTTCAATTTCCTTTACTGCAGCTTTTGGTCCGACTGCCAGGAGAGCTTCTCCAACTGCTATTGTCATAACAGAATCATCTGTAAAGCCACAGCCTTCACTAAACAAATCAAAGTTCTTTGTCTTATCACCTCTGTCAAACTCAAACGGGCTTCCAATAATATCTCCTAAAATCGCTCCGTACATATATGCCTCCAATCCCCGGATTACTCCGGCAGCTCTCTTTCTTTGTTACAATATAAGTATAATTGAATAGCATCTTTATATGGTCGCTGTTCGGGCGACACTTTTAAGATAAAAAACAAACGCCGATACTATGTGAGTACCGACGTAACATTTACTAATCAATATTTACTTGTAAGCAATTTATACTCCAAGAATTTCATTCGTATACTTAAATAATGTCACATTCAGCTGCATAATATCATACTGCTTATCTATAATAGCCTTCTGAACGATCAGATCCACCTTACTGCTTGGGCTAAATGCCCAGTCTGCTCTGGCAAGCAAGTCTCTTGACTGTTCCAAATCAAGATGCAGTGCAATACAGAGTGCCATCACCGTCTTCTTCTTTGGATGATAATTCTGGTCACATTGAATTTTTGAAAAATGTTTTCTATCAAGGTTTGCCCGTTTCCACACATCCTTATTATCAATATGTGCTTCATCGATCAACTCAAATAATTTATCATGAAATGAAACTCCGATATTTGCAAGCTGATCTTCCAAAGAAATGTCTGCTGACAACATACAAGGCCGCGCTAACATTGTATCTTCCTCAAGTGGATAGTTATCTTCTGCCTCTCTTTGAAGCATCTCCTCATAGAACGCTTCCTCTGGCAATTCTCTCATGCGGGTGTTGCTTCTGCTTCGCACCGGATATTCTTTTATATGACTTTCCCTGACATAATTAGCATCTATGTAAGAATCAATATCACCTACAATCTGACTGGAAAGTTGAAAAGACCTTTTATCAAACACTACTAGTATAATTTCAATTTCATTTTCGGTAAGAAACTGGCTGAATACTGACACAGCAATCTGTAATGCCTTATCCTTCGGAAATCCATATACTCCTGTCGAAATTAATGGAAATGCAATGCTCTCGCACTTAAGTTCCAATGCTTTTTGCAATGATTTACGATAGCAATCCTCCAGAATTTCAAATTCATGGTGCAATCCATCCGTCCATACCGGTCCTACTGTATGAATAATATATTTTGCCTTTAGGTTATATGCACCAGTGACAGCAATATCACCTCTTGCAATTTTTCCGATATTCACTCTTTCTGCGAGAAGCTTTTCTTTTCCTGCTGCCTCATATATTGCCAAGTCCGTGCCACTTACACATATCGGATATGGATTAGCAGTATTTACGATTGCATCTGCTTTTACCTTTGTTATATCATTGCGAACAATCTTAAATGGCATTGTGGCACCTCCTTATCCATGCCTGTATTACTTTAACAGCTTCCTTATCTGCTTATCCGTTGCCTCCGGATTATCACTCCACCAGTACTCTGGAACAGTTCTTTCTTCAAGTTTATTATGAAAATCCACTGTTTAATAAAACTCTTCCCATGTTTTTCCATCCAGTATTGATGCTATTTCATCTGTTTTAGGCAACGTTTTACTTTTGAACATTTCAGCCAGATTAAAATATTTACTTTTTTGAATCGGATTTTTACTTGCTTTTTTAAAATCTGTTGGATAAAAATGCTCAACTATAAAATATCTATGCTTAACTGTTTTCAAATTGTATCCATATTCTGACTCTGCATGAACAATGGCCTCTTTAATCTTTTCTATCTCCTCTTTTGTAGCAGCTTCTCCGCTTTCATTAATATATGACACTTCTCCATTTACTAACTCTGCAACAACTGTTTTTTTCAATTTTCCGATTGCTCTAATACTCTTTTCTTTATATAAGCCAATGTATCCATGACCTGAATAGCCTCTTGAAGCTTGATCATAATAAAAATCATATTGCAAATTATCTTCAAGTGTTGTTCCCGCAACAATTGCTCTCATCCAATTTTCATCATCAGGTATCAGTTTTTCATCAAAGCAATACTTCTTATAATCATCCAGCACTGCCATTATCTCTGAATCCCTCTCATCTACAATATCTTCCATTGCAACAACTAATTGTTCAAATGTAATATTTACATGCCTTATTGGTGTTTTTATTTCATTAATCTTATCTGCATTATACTTTTTCAATACAGTGCCAAAACTATCCATCAATGATTCTTTCATAGGTTTTGGATCTAACGTTAAAAGCACCTTTATCTCCTCTGTTCCAAACTGAGTCAGATGTTTTTCAAGCTGATTCTGCTGAAATTGATTATGTAGTTTTGTCTCAACTACTATTTTAAAACTTTTCTGGCTTATAATCGCATCTGGAACGCTTTCATCTCCCACTACCTGAAGATCAAATGTTATTTCAGGTGTCTCATCTTGTCCCAGTATTAAAGCATTCAACATTGCAAAGAATTTATCTGCATTATAATTATATAAGCGAGATAACATCAGCATAGTATTAGATGTATCTACATTCTCCTTCGAATGATATCTTTGAAAATAATGTATCTGCACATTTATCCCTCCAATTTATCTATATTATTTTATCACAAGAAAACTGCTTGCACCATTTGCATTTGCAAATACTGCATACTGCGCCATATTCGTCAGCTTCCTTGTGACTGCCGCTTCATCCTCTGCGATTGCTACTGTAATCAAAATGTTCTCCCAAATGCAAAAAATCCACTATACTAAATCTGTTTCAGTATAGCGGATTCTTTATAAAAATACAATTGATTCAATTTGATTGGCTAATTACTATGACTTTTATCTCGCAAAGGCACTGGCTCCGCCTGCGATACAGCCTCCATCGCAGAGAATGTCTGTGCCGGTCAGATAACTTAACCTCTCATCGATCAGTGCAACATAAAGCGGTGCAATCTCCTCCGGGAGTCCATTTCTCTTGATTGCCGCAAATTTCAGATAGGTGGACGCTTCCTCTTTTTCGAGATTTCCGAGCGGTGTCTCAAAGTTTCCTGGCGTAATACTTAACACCCGGGCATTCTTTCTGGCAAAACGTGCTGCATCCTGCTTTGCAAACCAGATAGTAAAATGCTTACTCATACTGTAGGCGACACCCTCTCTTGTTTTCCGTGGAAACATTTTTACTTTTTTCATCATTTTATCCATAAAAAGCTTCCGGTCTGTACATGCAAGCGGATAAACCCTTTTTGGCATAATAAACGACGGTGCCATGTAAGCAGAAGTGGAACTTGTGTCGATCACACAGCCGCCCTCTGCGATCACTTCAAAAAATGCATCGTTGATATTGACGGTTCCAAGTGCGTTTGCCTGCATGATTTTCTCCGCATCTCCCATATGCGGACTCATTCCGGCAATATGCAACACGGCCTTTACTGCCCCACATTCTGCCGCATGCCTTGCCAATGCAAAGCAGTGTTCCCTGTCTGAAACGTCACAGCTATACGCTTCTGCTTCGCATCCGTCTTTTCTCAATTCTTCTACTGCACCTGCAAGTTTTTTTTCATTTCGTCCAACTATCATTACATAGTACCCTTTTTTTGCTGCCTCTTTTGCAGCTGCAAAACCGATTCCGGAGCCGCCTCCGGTTACAACACATACTTTTTTCATATCACAAAAATCTCCGTTATAAACTTTTTTCCTTTCCACTGCCTTTTATGCAATTTTTCCTTCTGCTCTAAGCCACACTGCCTCATCATGCAATGTCTCCGCATAGCTTCTTGTATGATAGCCCAGTTCCTTTTCTGCCTTGGAATAGTCAAATGCATTATTGCGTTCCAGATTGTAGACAGAAAATGTCGTCATCAATGCTTTCGCACCGGTTTTCGCTGCCTTTCTCTCCATCTGCTTTGCGAGCAGTTTTGCCAATCCGAGCGGCAGATAAAATTTACAGGTACCACAGTGAAGATCTTTGTCTAACAGTTCACACATTTTCTTTAACGTTACTTCCTCATTTCCAAGAATGTAACATTCGCCTTTTCGTCCTTTATCGGCTGCTGCGATACAGCCCGCTGCAAGGTCACGCACGTCACAGAGGTTAAAACTTCCGCCCATGCCGATCGGCATTTCGCCATTGATGATTTTAATAATGGTTCCTGTAGTCTCCCCCACTGCATAGTCCTGTGGTCCTAAAATACCACTCGGGTGTACGACGCATGCGTTTAATCCTTCCTTTTTCACTGCATCCAAAACAGCCTGTGTTGCCATCGCCTTGGTCTTGCTGTACCAGCCCACGACTTTCTCTGCATCAAACTCATTTACCTCTTTGATCTTCTGTCCCTTTGGAAGTTCCGGAATCGCTCCGGTAGAACTTACGTAGACAAGTTTTTTGCACTCTTTGTGTTCTAAACATTTCTGGATGATATTTTTGGTTCCACCCACATTCACATCCACAAGTTTCTGGTTAAAATCAGGATTGACACTGACCATGCTTGCCACATGGAGCACGATTGTCTCTGTGCACTCCGGTGCTTTGAAAAAGTTTTCGAGTGAATCGATATCACAGAGATCTCCCTTTACAATCTCTGCCTCTTTTGGAATATATTTGATTGCCGGATCACCATCAAGAACAAATGCTCTCACTTTTTCTCCACGCTCCAACAACTGATGACATACATGACTTCCTAAAAATCCTGCTGCTCCTGTTACTAAATATAATGTTTCGCTCATTTTATGTTTCCTCTCTTTTTTGTAATGATCTGTGTTTCATTTGTTGTCTGTATCATAGAGAGGTTTTGTTTGCGAATTGCTTCTGTTTTGTTTCGGAATTATTAAAATGTATTTCTCCTGGCTTGCCACAAGCGTGCCACCGTATTTTTCCGTCAGATGTTTTACAGCTATAACAGCTCATGCCCTTTCTCGCACACTTTTTCCGCCTCATCAAGCTTTGCCTCAATGAGAGGCTTCACTTTCTCCGCTCTCCACTTTTTCACATTTTTATAAAGCGGATATGCGATTCCCCACAGAAAAAATCCCGGGATTGCGAGCAAAATCATCAGCCAGATGATCGGTTTTGCAGCCGTCACAGCGAATACCGAACCCGCCATAAATGCACAGCCTGAAACCCCACTGGTCAGTGCCGCGATCATTGCAAAAGATTCTGTGGAATTTTCGAGCGCCACAATCTCACTCATGCACGCCTCAAAATGTCTCTGTAACCGTGTCAGTTCCATTTTATTTAAAACAGTCCTGCTCCGCTTTAAGTGGATCGTTACTTTTCCCATTCCTTTTTCTATGGGGACATTGAAATCTACCTTCCATCCAAAATGCTCGTAGCCATCCATATACTGTGACATCTGATTCTCGGCAACCGTCACTTTCGTATAATCAAAACTCTCAAACTCACTCATTTTTCTACGCTTTCCCAGAAATTCGCTTTCTGTCTGTTATCCAATATTCTACCTCTTCGGAATGATCACCGTAAACTTACTGCCGCGTCCCGGTTCGCTTTCCACTTCGATTTTATAATCATTTAACTGCAAAACACGCAGGGCAAGCGTCAGTCCAAGTCCATTTCCAGCCATTGCATGGGATGTATCCCCCTGATAAAATTTATCAAAAATATGTTTCCTTGTCTCTTCCGTCATTCCGCAGCCGTTATCCTCCACCGACACACGGATCTCAGAATCATCCGACTGCTCAGTCAGCTTTATCGTTCCTCCCGGTTCTGTGAACTTCACTGCATTGGAAAAAAGGTTATTCCAGACTAACTCCATCAACGCAGCGTCTGCCGTGATCTTTACAGAATCTTCCATATCTGCATCAAATCCAATATCTTTTTTCTCCCACACCGGCTCATAATTCACGGCACATTCCGCAAGCTGTCCACACAGATCGTACTCTTCTGCTACCGGCGTGATCGCCTGTTTTTCAAGCTTGTTCAGTTTTAAAATATTACTGATAAGTTCCGACAGACGCTTTGTAGTCTGAAAGATCACTTCGGCATATTCTTTTTGTTTCTCCGGCTTCTTTTCCATACAGAGCAGCTCCGCATTGTTCTGGATAATTGCAAGCGGCGTCTTGATCTCATGGGAAACATTGGAGAAAAAGTCTGTTTTCAACGTCTCAATGCTGCCGAGTTCCTCCACCATTTTATTAAAATCAATAATCATGACATCCAGATAATCCAGCCGGTCAGCGGTGTGAAGTGTCGGAACATACACTGAAAAATCGCCCTCTGCCACTTTTTTTGTTGCATCTGCCAGGTCATGCATTGGCTTTTCATAGCTTTTCCGGATCACATTTTTCGTAAAAAGTGTCAATCCAACTGCCACAACAGTCCAGTAACCAAGCGGTAAAATTACCTGTATGATTTTGTTCCACCCCAGTGCATTCATACCTACGATAATTCCTGTATGAATACCGGACATTAACAGCAATACGAGAAAATACACCAGAAACAGGGACGATGGAAAACGGTCATTTTTGATTGTGTTGGTATGGTTCAATTTGTTCATGGTTTCAGGCAATCCCTTTCTATAGCAATACCGCTTTGTATCCAAGTCCACGCACAGTTTTGATCTCGAATCCATCGCAGGTGGAAAACTTGTCACGGAGCTTTGTCACATAGACATCCACAGCCCGCAGGCTCGTTCCCGAATCAAGCCCCCAGAACTCATCCATAAGCTGTGCCCTTGTAAATGTTTTTTTCGGGTAAGACAACAGTTTATATAAAATATTGAATTCGCGTGTTGTGACCGGTATCTCCTCCCCATTTATCATTGCAGTCATGCCGTCCGCATCCATCTCCAGATTTCCGACAATAAGTTTGCGCTCCATCTCGATATTACTTCTCCGGAGCAGTGCCCTCACACGCATCTCAAGTTCTGCTAACTCCACCGGTTTTACCATATAATCATCGATTCCAACTAAAAATCCTTTCCGTTTGGAAGGAAGATCATCCTTAGCCGACATGAAAAGGATCGGGATCTGTTTATTGACCTGACGCACTGTCTCCGCAAATTCAAATCCGTCGATCTCCGGCATCATAATGTCGGAAATGATCAGCTCGTAGAGATTGTTATACATCTCGTCATAGGCTTCGTTCGCACTCAAAACGCCTTTTGCCTCAAATCCACAGTCATTTAAATAGGTGCAGACCGTCTGGTTTAAATTTTTATCATCATCCACTACAAGAATGTGTATCATTTTTCTGTTCCTTTCTGGTTTCTATCATTGTCCATTGATTACATCATAACATATATTATTTTGAATTTGTTTGAGTTTTGTTTCAGAATTGTTAATAGAAGAAAATCTGATCGTTTTCAATTATTTTAATAGCGCTTGCATAACGAAAAAATCCGCTTATAATAAAAGTCAAAAAGTTAAATAGGAGGAGAAGGATCATATGACACCAAAAGCAAAATATTACGAAACACTCGCCAATACCATGATCAAAAATTTTGAAAAAAGAAGAATGGAAGCATACTACTGCCCGACCGCAAAAGAAGCCGTAGAGAAAGCACTTTCTTTCCTGCCATCCGGTGCAGTCGTGGCTCACGGCGGCTCCATGACACTAGAGGAAACCGGCATGATGGATGCACTGCGTTCAGCCGATATTCAGTTTTTAGACCGGGCTGTCTGTAAGACGCCGGAAGATTCCAGAAAAATATTCCACGACGCACTGATGGCTGACTACTATTTCATGAGCACCAACGCCATGACAATTGATGGAGAATTAGTCAATATCGATGGTAATGGAAACCGGGTCGCTGCTTTGATCTATGGTCCTGAAAATGTCATTATTCTTGCCGGAATGAACAAGGTTGCAAAGGACGTTGCAGAAGCTGTTGACCGTGTCCACTTAACCGCAACTCCTATGAACTGCGTACGTCTGAACAAGCAGACACCATGTGCTGTCACCGGAGTCTGTGCCGACTGCCTCTCTCCTGACTGTATCTGCAATCAGGTCGTGATTACAAGACGAAGCGGTATTCAGGGAAGGATTAAAGTTATTTTAATTGGAGAGGAACTTGGCTACTAAAAGATACTAAAGGCACTTTTTTATGGAGTATAACCACTCTTGTATCCACAATAAGCAAAGGGACGCATAAAATACCCTCCTTACTGGTTTGTCCAGTAAAGAGGGTATTTTCATGCGTCCTTTTGCTTATTTACAGATATCCCCGTAGCACTCCGGTCTTCTGTCCCGGAAGATTCCCCATGAAAGACGGTTCTCCTGCATTTCATTTAAGTCGAACGTTGCAAGTATCACCTGTTCCGTCTTGCGATCTGCCTCTGCCACAAGTTCTCCGGTCTGGTCTGTGATAAAAGAGGATCCGTAAAATGTAAGTGCTGATCTCTGTCCGCCGTTTTCCTCACATGGAACTACTTCTTCTGTTCCGATACGGTTTGCTGCGATCACCGGCATGAGGTTTGCTGCTGCATGTCCCTGCATCGCCCTTCTCCAGTGCGGCATGCTGTCACACTCTAAGATTGGTTCACTGCCGATTGCTGTCGGGTAAAAAAGCAGCTCTGCTCCTTTGACCGCCATGGCTCTTGCTGTCTCCGGGAACCACTGATCCCAGCAGATGCCGACACCGATTTTTCCATACGCTGTATCAAACACTTGAAATCCGGTATCTCCCGGAACAAAGTAAAATTTTTCCTGATAATAATGATCGTCCGGGATATGTGTCTTGCGGTATATTCCAAGATTGCTTCCGTCTGCATCGATCACTGCAACAGTATTAAACAGGCGGTTCACATCCTTTTCATAAAAGCTGACCGGGATCACAACAGACAATTCCTTTGCCAGTGCAGAAAAATGTTTTACCGCATCATTTTCATTCACTTCTTTTGCAAATTCATAGTATTCATATCTGCGTTCCTGACAAAAATACTGTCTTTCAAAAAGCTCCGGCAAAAGGATGATCTGTGCTCCTTTTTCTGCCGCTTCCCGGACAAGTGCATCTGCCTTTGCGATATTTTCTTCCACATTTGTGCTGCATTTCATTTGAACTGCGGCTACTGTGACGTTACGTTTTCTGCTCATAATATGCTGTCTCCCGCTTCTTAATATTTTCCATGCTTTTTCGTTCTATTCCTGTTTATTCTGAAATCCGGCATTTTTATCTTTCCATCTGTCTTGCAACGATACTTTATATGATTTCCTGCTATCCGTCATCTGCGTACCGGTATCTGCTGTGTGATGCAGTGGATATTGCCACCGCCAATGATGATCTCCCTTGCAAAGATTGGCACGATCTCACGCTCCGGGAACAGCTTCTGCAATAAATCTGTTGCCAGAACATCATGCTCGTCTCCAAACTGCGGCACAAGGACAACTTTATTTCCAATATAAAAATTCACATAGCTTGCCGCTAACCGTTCTCCGGCTTCTCTTGTATCCTCGCCTTCTTCAAACACGTAACCTGCCAGCTCTTTTTCCGTAATGCAGACCGGTTTCTTCGGGATCAGCATTTTATGCACACGGATCTTTCTTCCTTTGGCATCTGTCTCCTGTTCAAGAACCTTAAGATCCTCTGCTGAAAGTACATACTGCGGATCACTCTCATCATCTGTCCATGCAAGGACAACCTCACCCGGTTTTGTAAATGCACAGACATTGTCTACATGTTCATTTGTTTCATCCTGATAGATTCCGTTTGGAAGCCAGATGATCTTCTTGGCACCAAGATATTCCTGCAATTTTGCTTCGATCTGCTCTTTCGTAAGTTCCGGATTTCTTCCCTTACTGAGCAGACAGGCTTCCGTTGCGATCACCGTTCCCTGTCCGTCTGAATGGATGGAACCGCCTTCCAGCACAAAAGGAGCCGCATCATAATAATCATAACCGGTCTGTTTACAAAATTCTTCTGCCACGTTATCATCCTTTTGCCAGTCCTGATAAAGACCATCATAGGTTCCACCCCAGGCATTAAAGCTCCAGTTGATCCCACGGACTTCTTTTCCATCCGTCACAAAGGTTGGTCCGACATCCCTCGCCCATGCATCATCTGTCGGAATTGTTAAAATTTCTACATTCTCACACAATAACTCTCTTGCCACTGCTTCCGTTTCCGGTTCTGTCAGCATATATACTTTTTCTGTCTCTGCCAGCTTGTTGGCAATCTCTGCAAATACTTTTCCGGCTTCTTTTGCCTCATATGGCCAGGAACCCGGACGTTTCGGCCAGATTAAGATCACACCATCCTGCGGTTCAAATTCCCCCGGCATATAAAATCCATCCTGATGCGGAGTTCTGTTTTCTATCTTCATACTTCTGTTTTCCTGCCTTTTCCGTGTTGTCTTTTCATGAATCATAGCTTCATCCTGTCACATGTTCTTCCATCCGGCCAGATTTTCTCATGACAGTCTTCCTTTAAAATCCTCATAAGAAAAACTGCGGATCACTTTACATTCACCACTCTCATCCATCACTGCGATATCCGGCAGCGGGATTCCGTTAAATGTATTGTTTTTCACCATGGAGTAAATCGCCATATCCTCAAAATACAGTCTGTCATCCACTTTTTTCTCTTCGTCAAAAGAATAATCCCCGATAATATCGCCTGCAAGGCAGGTATAGGAAGATAACCGGTAAGTATACTTCTTTTCCTCCGGCATTCCCGAACTGCGAAGTGGCGGACGGTACGGCATTTCCAGCACATCCGGCATATGGCATGCTGCGGATGCGTCCAGAATCAACGTCTGTATATCGTTATCTACCACATCCATAACGGTTGTGGCAAGATATCCGGCATTCAATGCAATCGCTTCGCCCGGTTCTAAATAAATGTCAAGATCATATTTTTCCTTCATGTGCAGAATGCATTTTTCTAACAGTCCGATGTCATAATCTGCTCTTGTAATATGATGTCCGCCGCCAAAATTCAGCCATTTCATTTTGTAAAGATAACTGCCGAATTTTTCTTCTACCGCCTCAAGGGTTTTTGCAAGATCATCCGCATTCTGCTCACAGAGCGTGTGAAAATGCAGTCCATCCACATAATCATACATCTCATCCGTAAACTGCTCTTTAAAATGTGCAATTGTCACACCAAGACGCGAACCCTTTGCACATGGATCATAGATCGCATGATCCCCCTGCGTGGAACACTCCGGATTAATACGGATTCCCACGCTGGTTTCTTTGCAGAGAGTTTTGTATTTTTCCAGCTGCGAAAAAGAATTAAAAACCATGTGATCGCAGATTTTTACCAGTTCCTTCACATCCTCTTCTTTATATGCCGGAGCAAATACATGGTTTTCTTTTCCCATTTCCTCTTTTCCGAGACGAGCCTCAAAAAGTCCGCTTGCCGTTGTTCCGCTGATATACTGACCGATCAGCGGGTATTCGTAAAAGCAGGAAAAGGCTTTCTGTGCAAGAAGGATTTTACATCCGGTATCCTTTTCCACTTTCTGGAGAATGGAAAGATTTTTTTTCAACTGTTTTTCATCTATGACATAACATGGTGTTTTTAATTCTTCAATTTTCATTCTATCTGTTCATTCCTCTTTCTGTCATTTCACATGAGAAGGACATTTTTCCTTCTTCTTGAAGTAGGTTCTTACTCAACTTCCTGCGGATTCTCGCAGACTACCCAAGGAAGTCCCCATTTATTCAGTGCTTCCATATATGGATCCGGATCAAACTCCTCTACATTGAATACTCCCGGTTTTTTCCAGAGTCCCTCTACTACCATCATCGTTCCGATCATAGCCGGAACTCCTGTTGTGTAGGAGATTGCCTGAGAACCAACCTCTTTGTAGCACTCCTGATGATCGCATACATTGTAAATGTAGATGGTCTTTTCTTTTCCATCTTTTACACCTTTGAAAATACATCCGATGTTTGTTTTTCCTACCGTTCTTGGTCCAAGGCTTGCAGGATCCGGCAATAATGCTTTTAAGAACTGGATCGGCACAATCTCTTTTCCTTCAAAGTTAATCGGTGTTGTGGAAAGCATTCCAACATTTTCCAGACATTTCATGTGTGTTAAATAACTCTGTCCGAATGTCATGAAGAAACGGATTCTCTTGATTCCCGGAATATTTTTTGCAAGTGATTCGATCTCTTCATGATGAAGCAGGTACATATCTTTTTCTCCTACTTCCGGAAAATCATATTCACGCTTAATAGACATTGGCTCTACTTCGACCCAGTGACCATCTTCCCAGTAAGAACCCATCGCAGATACTTCTCTTAAGTTGATCTCAGGATTGAAGTTGGTTGCAAATGGATAACCGTGATCACCGCCATTGCAGTCTAAAATATCAATGTAGTGGATCTCATCAAAATAATGTTTTAATGCGTATGCGGAATAAACACTTGTCACACCCGGATCAAATCCGCTTCCGAGGATTGCTGTAATGCCTGCATCTTCAAACTTTTTCTTATAAGCCCACTGCCAGGAATAATCAAAGTATGCTGTAAATCCCTCTTTCTTGCAACGCTCCTCGTAAATTTTTCTCCACTCCGGATCATCCGTATTCTCTGCTTCGTAGTTTGCGGTGTCAATATAATCTACTCCTGTTGCAAGGCAGGCATCCATGATCGTCAGATCCTGATATGGAAGTGCCACATTTAACACTGCATCCGGCTTATATTCGTTGATCAGTGCGATCAGCTCCTCTGTGTTGTCAGCATCTACCTGTGCGGTTGTGATGACTGTTTTTGTTGTTGGCTGTAATTTTTCTTTCATTGCATCACATTTGGACTTTGTTCTGCTTGCGATCATAATCTCAGTGAAAACATCACTGTTCTGGCAACATTTTGCAATTGCTACGGAAGCTACGCCTCCACATCCGATAATCATTACTCTGCTCATTTTTATTTCTCCTTTTTCATGTTATTGTTTTTTAGATAATTGCGAAACTCTTCCTATCTTCTCTAAATTGTTCAAACTTAACAAAATTTTCGATAACACGCTCTCTCTACCGGTCTTCCTCGTCCTCTAACATATCTTCTAAATATTTCGGGAGCATGAAGGCTCCCCGGTGAAGATTTGTTGTGTAATATCTTGTTTTGATATGTAATTTTTTCCACTCTTTCACGCGCAGATTGTTGAGTGGGTGATATTTTTTGGAAGCAAATCCAAACAGCCAGTAGCCGGACGAACACGTCGGAATATGTGCCTGATATACGCGGCTTACCGGAAATGCACGGAATGCCTTGCGGTGCATCTTCATGCACTCTTCCTTATCCTCATCATAAAATGGACTTCCATGCTGATAAACCATGATTCCGTCCTCTTTTAACGCCTTATAGCAGCTTCCGTAAAATTCCTTGGTAAAAAGTCCCTCAGTATGCCCAAATGGATCGGTTGCGTCATTGATGATCAGATCATACTCCTCTGTTTTGTTTCTCAGGAAACGAAGTCCATCCTGATAATACACATTCACACGCGGATCATCCAGACCACAAGCAAGCTCCGGGAAATGCTCCCGGCAGACTTCCACTAACATCTCATCCGGTTCCACAACATCAATCTTTTCTATGGAATCATACTGTGTCAGTTCTTTTGCAACACCGCCATCACCGCCACCGATGATCAGCACGTGACGCACGTCCGGATGTACTGCCATCGGCACATGCGTTACCATCTCGTCATAAATAAATTCATCCTTTTCGGAAAAAAGGATATCTCCATCCAAAGCCAGAAACTTGCCAAATTCTACCGATTCCAGAACATCGATCCTCTGGCAGTCACTGTTACCGCTGAATAATTGTTTTTCAATTCTCATTGAGAGCTTTACATTCGATGTGTGAAGCTCCGAAAACCACATTTCCATTTTTCTGCTTCTCCTTCCCTGTCCCGGTTTCCACCGTTTTCTCCGGAATCACTCATCTCTTACACCAACACCATCAGATGTTCCACTGCCGGATCTTCCGTTCCCTGCATGGAGCAGCCTTTTTCCTTCGCATAAATGATATATTCGATGATTTCATCTGTAATCATCTCACCCGGTGCCAGGATTGGGATTCCCGGCGGATAGCACATGACAAATTCACCGGAAATACAGCCGCTGGTCTCACGGATCTGAAGGGATTTCTTTTCCGCATAGAAAGCTTCCTGTGGTGAACGGATGACTTTCGGTGCTATATATTCACCGGATAAAAGTCCTGCCCTGTCTTTTTTATACAGTCTTGCGATATCTGCCAGCGCCCCCACCAGACGCTCAATATCCTGTGTCCTGTCTCCAATGGAAATATAGGCTAAAATATTACAGATATCCCCAAATTCGATCTGAATATCATATTCATCGCGAAGAAGGTCATACACTTCGATTCCTGCCAGCCCGATGCCAAGCGTGTAAATAGAAAGCTTTGTCACATCATAGTCATGGATGCTGGTTCCGTTGATCAGATCCTTCCCATAAGCGTAATATCCACCGATATTGTTGATCTCATTTCTCGCATACTCTGCCATCTCGGAAACTTTGGCAAAGGATTCCTCACCTCTTAACGCAAGGTTTCTTCTTGAAATATCAAGGCTTGACAGAAGAAGATACGATGCGCTTGTAGTCTGTGTGAGATTGATGATCTGTCTGACATAATCTGCATTGACACCTTTGTTTACAAGCAGAATGGAGCTCTGCGTCAGACTTCCACCGGACTTATGCATGGAGATTGCCGCCAGATCAGCACCGGCTTCCATGCCTGAAACCGGAAGATTTTTTCCAAAATACAAGTGTGTTCCATGTGCCTCGTCTGCGAGCACTTTCATGCCATGCGCATGTGCAAGCTTTACGATAGAACGGATATCCGAACAGATACCGTAATAAGTCGGATTGTTCACAAGCACTGCAACTGCATCCGGGTTCTCTTTGATCGCCTGCTCTACACACGGCACTTCCATTCCAAGAGAAATTCCGAGTTTTGGATTCACTTCCGGATTCACATAAACCGGAATTGCTCCGCAAAGCACCAGTGCATTGATGGCACTTTTATGTACATTTCGCGGAAGGATAATTTTATCCCCTCTCTTACAGACTGACAAAATCATGCTCTGCACTGCAGAAGTAGTTCCTCCCACCATCAAAAATGCATGTTCTGCATGAAATGCATCTGCTGCAAGTTCCTCCGCATCTCTTATAACCGATACCGGATGACAGAGGTTATCGAGTGGCTTCATGGAATTCACATCGATCCCTACACATTTTTCCCCTAATAATTCCACTAATTCAGGATTGCCACGGCCCCGCTTATGCCCCGGCACATCGAATGGTACGACACGCTGTTTCCTGAATTTTTCCAGTGCTTCATAAATGGGAGCTCTTTTCTGATCTTCTCTGTTCATAACTTTCTCCATTGCAATTTATCATTTTTAAGATAATCATTTTCATATTTTATGTAATAAAAATCATGTTTTCGATCACAGAACAAAGAGTTGCTTCGCAACTCTTTGCGCGCTGATGCGTGCAAGCTTTAGCTTGCATAATTCTTCTGCGCATCAGTCGCATCCTCGCGGAGCGTTTTTATTACATAGGAAGTAATTTCCTATGTAATAAAAAAGAGACAACTGCCTGCGCAATCATCTCTGTTGACCTTCGTTCTCCATATTGGAATCCTTTTTACTCTCGATGCGATCCCAAATATCGTTTTTCAAAGAATCCGTTGCCTGCCACTTTCTGCTTTCTGCCTTTGCCTGCATCGCAACTGCAAATATATGTCACTCTTATTGACCGTTTCACAAGATGATGTGCTTACACACTGATTATAAAGTAATCAACTTATAAAATTTGAGCTTCTGACTCAATCAATAACGTGGTCTCCTTACCACACCGGCAACCGACCCGCCTGTCCGTTAGGCTGCCTCAGTAATCTGAGTGGTCATACATTTGCATGAAAAAACGATTTTTATTTTTCACACGAAAAGAAGTCTATCATACACATATTTCAGTGTCAAGATATTTATGATATTAATTGTATTTTTTTTGTTTTCTAATTGTAAACTTCAGGTAAACAATCCAACAAAAAACTGATCCTGACAAACTGACTTAAAATTTCCATAAAAAGAAGCTACCGCATACACGATAGCTTCTTTTACATACATTAATTGTATTTTCTTTTTCTTGCTGCTTCAGATTTTTTCTTACGTCTTACGCTTGGTTTCTCGTAATGTTCTCTTTTACGAATCTCCTGCTGGATACCTGCTTTAGCACAGTTTCTCTTAAATCTACGTAAAGCGCTATCTAAAGTCTCGTTCTCTTTTACTATTACACTAGACATTATCTCACACCTAACCTCCCTCCAGTTGCGTATTGTGCATATTCAACTGTTTGGGTAAATTTCATTGCACTATAAGTTATTATAGCATAAAAAATGTTCACGTCAATAGTTTTTCTTATATTTAGAAAAATTCAGACAATTCTATTTTTTTCATCAAATTATTATTTAATCTGAGTTTCCAGCGCTGTCTTAGCCTCGGCTACCGCATCCGGGATTCCAGCCGGATTCTTACCGCCGGCCTGTGCCATGTTTGGACGTCCGCCGCCGCCACCGCCAACTTTTCCTGCGATCGCTTTGATGAGGTTTCCTGCATGAGCGCCTTTCTTCATTGCCTCCTCTGTTGCCATAGCGACAAGATTTACTTTGCCGTCTGCCTCAGAAGCAAGCACTACAACGCCCTCGCCGAGTTTTCCTTTGAGCTGGTCACCAAGGTCTCTCAAGCCGTTCATGTCAACCCCTGCAACACTTGTTGCAAGAAGTTTTACACCTTTTACTTCTACAACCTGATCCATAACATCGCCAAGTGCCTCTTTGGCAGCTTTGCTCTTTAAGGACTCATTCTCTGCATTCAATGCCTTGATCTCAGCCATCATATGCTCGATCTTCTCAACCAATGCAGCCGGAGTTGTCTTTGCAGCTTTTGCAGCTCTCTCTAATTCAGCTTCGATATTCTTATAATATGCAAATACATTATCACCTGTCAACGCCTCGATACGACGTACACCGGCAGCGACACCGCTCTCAGAAATGATCTTGAATGCAGTGATCTCGCCTGTGTGTTTTACATGTGTACCACCACAGAACTCCTTGGAGAATTCTCCCATGGATACGACACGTACTTTCTCACCGTATTTCTCACCAAATAACGCCATAGCGCCTGTCTTTTTGGCTTCTTCTACGGTCATGACATCCGTACGCACCTCAAGGTCTGCAGCAATCTCGTCATTTACGATCTTCTCAACTTTTGCGATCTCCTCTGCTGTCATAGCCTGAAAATGGCTGAAGTCAAAACGTGTTCTCTCTGCATCCTGATAAGAACCAGCCTGTTCTACGTGAGTACCTAATACTTCACGGAGTGCTTTCTGTAATAAGTGTGTTGCAGAATGATTCTTACATGTCTTGCCACGAAGATCTGCGTCAACAGATAACGTAACTTTATCACCGGACTTGATCATGCCGCTTGTCATTTTGCCGACATGTCCAACTTTTCCACCTAATAACTTGATCGTATCTTCCACTTTGAAAGTACCATCAGCAGTGTAGATCACACCTTTATCTCCCTGCTGTCCACCCATGGTAGCATAGAATGGTGTCTCCTCTACGATGATCGTTCCGATCTCACCATCGGATAATGCCTCTACGATCTCAGTCTCAGAAGTAAGCACTGTTACCGTAGATGCTGTCTCTAATTTATCATATCCGACAAACTCTGTTGTGACGGAAGGATCAATCTCATCATAAACAGTCGCATCTGCCCCCATATAATTTGTAGTCTTACGATTCTTTCTTGCTGTTGTACGCTGTACTTCCATCGCCTTTTTGAAGCCGTCTTCATCAATTGTGAAGCCTTTTTCTTCTAAGATCTCGGAAGTCAGATCCATCGGGAATCCATAAGTATCATAAAGCTTGAACGCATTGTCTCCGGATAATACTTTGGAACCGGATGCGATCATCTCTTTTTCCATGTCCTCTAAGATTGCAAGGCCCTGATCGATCGTCTTTGCAAACTTCTCTTCTTCCTGTGCAAGTACTTTTAAGATAAAATCTTTCTTTTCTTCTAATTCAGGATATCCGTCTTTGCTCTCGCTGATCACAGTCTTTGCAAGCTCTGCCATGAAAATGCCATCGATTCCAAGCATTCTTCCATGACGTGCAGCACGACGGATAATACGGCGGAGTACATAGCCACGTCCTTCGTTAGATGGCATAATACCATCGGAGACCATAAATGTTGAGGAACGGATATGGTCTGTGATCAGACGGATCGAAACATCATCCATTGCATCCACTTCATATTTCTTACCTGACAGCTCACATACTCTGTCACGGATTGCTTTCATTGTATCGATATCAAATACGGAATCTACATCCTGCATGACAACTGCAAGACGCTCAAGTCCCATACCTGTATCAATGTTCTTCTGGGAAAGTTCGGTGTAACCACCCTTTCCATCTCCCTCAAACTGGGTAAATACGTTGTTCCATACTTCCATGAAACGGTCACAGTCACATCCTACTTTACAGTCCGGTTTGCCACAGCCGTATTTTTCTCCGCGGTCATAGTAAATCTCAGAACATGGACCGCAAGGGCCGGCACCGTGCTCCCAGAAGTTATCACACTCTCCGGTTTCCGGATCGCGGTAAAATCTTGTGATTCTCTCTGCCGGAACTCCGACTTCTTTTGTCCAGATATCGAATGCTTCATCATCCTCACCGTAAATGGATGGATACAGTCTGTCCTCCTCTAATCCGAGAACCTTTGTCAAAAACTCCCAGGACCATGCGATTGCTTCATGCTTAAAATAATCTCCGAAAGAGAAGTTACCAAGCATCTCAAAGAATGTAAGATGTCTTGCTGTCTTACCAACGTTCTCGATATCACCGGTACGGATACATTTCTGGCAGGTTGTCACTCTTCTGCGAGGTGGAATTTCCTGTCCTGTAAAATATGGCTTTAATGGTGCCATACCTGCATTGATCAGTAATAAGCTGTTATCATTGTGTGGTACCAATGAAAAGCTGTTCATTTTAAGATGTCCCTTGCTCTCGAAAAATTCAAGGTACATTCTTCGTAATTCGTTTTCACCGTAAAATTTCTTCACGACTAAGTTCCTCCAAAATCTTTTGTACTGGCATATCTCTGCCGTACATTTTTTATTTAATAAAATTGTAATTACCAGCTGTTTCTTTCCAAGAAACTATCTATATAGTTACAAATTATTTAACCTCGTGTTCTGCTGCCGTATCAGCTTCCGCCGCTGCTTTTGCATCTTTGTTTTCCCGCAGCTTTTTGCCTGCAAAAAATCCCGCCAGAGCGATTGCTGCCAAAATCACCATAATAATTGCATACTGTAAAAATGATCCTAAAAATGCCATTTCTTCTACCTGCCTTTCTGCTATGGCTGACACTTATGCACTGCAAAAATGAAAGCCGGCTCACAATTTAAATATTATAGCTCACTTATTTGTTTATCGTCAAGGTATCCAGCGTCTTTTCTTTGAAAAGCCACCGTCTTTTCCCGAAAAAACTGTCCTGGTTTATTCTTCCCGGATCTCAAACACCTGGTTTTCATGGACGATTGGCACGATCCGGTCCGCCATCGCCTGATTGCTCAGTCTTTTGATAAAAGGCTGTATCCCGGAATAATCCTGCCACATATGCATTGGAAACACATACTCTGCATTCGTGTTCTCCAGAAAATATTCCATGCCAAGTGACTGATACATCCCAAGTTTTGGATCAAACGGCACAAATGCCAGGTTGATGTCTTTCTTTGCAAGTTTTTTAATCTGGTTCTTATAATTGACATCCATAATGCCATTGACAAGTTCCCCTGCTCCATCCCATTTCCAGTTGTTGAGATCCCCGGCATGATAAAAACTTGCCCCGTTTGTCTTCACATAAAAGGCAACGCCTGCATCCGTGGAGCGAAGCGTCTCAATCTCCAGATCATCCACCTGATATTTCTCGCACGGACTGACATATGTGATCAGTTCCCGGACAGACAGGTCAAACCCGTGTTTTTCCAGAAAATGAGGTGACATCCTGCAGTCTTTTGAGAAAATATAATGTATGTTGCTGTAACGCTCTGCCCAGTGGAGCACATCCATGTCAAAATGATCTCTGTGTTTGTGGCTTGCAAACACATAAACCGGGGTATCCGGCTCATACTCCGGGATCTGTCCACGGAACGTATAGCCGTTCACCCGGTCTCCCGCAAACCAGTCAAAAATCAAAACCTTCTCATCCACTTCCACTAAAAAGCAGCTGTGATGTATAAATATTACCTGCATTCCTTCATCCTTCCAATTATCTCATTTGCTTTTGTATATATTTCTGCCGGATCAGTTCCGATGAGAAATGTTCCATCCTCGTAAAGTACTTTTCCGTTTACCATCGTCAGTTTCACATTCTGCTTGCTGCCGCTGTAAACCAGATTTTTCACAAGGTTGTTCTCCGGCTGCATATTCGGCTGCTGCAGATCGATCATGACAAGGTCTGCCTTTTTCCCGGCTGCAAGACAGTCACAATCCGGCAGTCCCATCGCATACGCGCCTCCGGCGGTCGCCATATAAAGCACCTCCTCCGCCGGCATGCAGGAAGCGTCCCGTTCCCTGAGTTTTGCCAGTCCTGTCACAAGAAACATCTCCCGGAACATGTCCAGACAGTTGTTGCTCGCCGGTCCATCCGTACCGATCGCAAAATTGATTCCCTCATCCAGCAGTCTTTTGACCGGGCAGATACCGGAAGCAAGCTTTGTGTTCGAACCGGGGTTCGTCACTACCGACATGTGATGTTTTTTCAATATCTCAATATCTTTCTCCTCCAGCCAGACACAGTGATAACCGCCGCCGCCATGTTCATACAGCCCCAGACTTTCTGTAAACTGCATTGGTGTCATTCCCCAGCGTGCCTTACACTCTGCCACCTCGCGCTCTGTCTCAGAATTGTGCGTCCAGACCGGTGCATGATACTTGTCCGCAATCTTGGCAACCCCTTCAAGCAGTGGACGCGATGTTGTGTATTCTGCATGAAATCCCGGCACATAGGAAGTGAGATCACTCAGCCCGTTGATTCTTAAATAATTCTCCTCCAGCACTTCCAGACTGTCGGTAAAATTGTTCAATCCACTGGTAAAAACAGTCCGGAAACCTGTATCCACATAGGCATTGATATGATAGTCCTGCATAATGTACATATCAAAATTTGAGGTGATACCACTCGTCAGGTACTCCATAATTCCGAGGATTGCAAGCCAGTAAGTATCCTCCCCTTTCAGCCTTGCCTCGTTTGGGAACACTTTCTGCTGCAGCCATTCCTGCAGTGGAAGATCATCTGCAAAAGATCGTAAAAATGTCATCGGCGTATGCGTATGTGCATTCTTAAATCCCGGCATTAAAAGATTTCCCTTCGCATTGATCTCCCGGTCCCAGATAATGATATCATCTTCTTTGCAGACAGCAGAAGTATCTGTGCCATCCCCGATATAACAGATATGGTCTCCTCTTACCCAGAGTTCCCCCTCCGTCACCTCAAAGGTGTGATCTGCTTTCGTCAATAATATTTTTGCATGATAAAAACGAATGTTCATACCGATCCCCCACTTTTATCACTGCCTGTATCCTGCAGCAGAATGCCCCACTTTGGACATCCGATCGTCATAAATTGCAGTGTGCGCCGGAAAAATCTATGATTTTCCCGACGATAAACACTGCTCGTTATTCTTAAATCTTACCAAATTTCACAGGATAATGCAAACCATTCCACCGTTATTATCATTCACGATTTTCTGCATGGTATCCTGTAATTTCAGCTGGCATTCATCGTCCATCATGGCAATTTTATTCCGGATTCCGTCCTCCATCAGCTCACCGATCGATTTACCGAAAATATTAGTTTTCCAGACACCCTCCTCGCTCTGCTGTCCCTCCCGGATGTAACGGATCAGGTCATTCGCCTGATCTTCACTTCCCACGATTGGAGCGATTTCCGTCTCAATATTGGCACGGATCATATGGATGGATGGGGAAACTGCCTTAATTTTTACACCAAACTTGTTTCCATGGTGGATCAGTTCCGGCTCCGCAAGTTCAATGTCCTTTAACCCCGGATTCACAACACCATATCCTTTCATCTGCACTTCCTCAAAAGCCCCTGCGACTTTCTCATAAGATTCTTTCCTCGCCGCCATCTCGCGGATCATCGAGATCAGTTCATACTCACCATGGATAGGAACTCCTGCAAGTTCACTCATATTTTCATAGTAATACGGCTCTGCAACCTCCATCTGTATTTTCACACAGCCGCAGGCGAGATCCATCTCATCCATTTTAATCTTTGAAATGCAGTCTCCCGGTTCTGACTGCTGCTGGTAAACGTCTTTCGTGCGCTCCATATGACTTAAAATATCCGATGCCTGTGCAATGATCTCACTTTTTACCGGATGATCTGCGGAGAGCATTTCCGTCCATTTCGGGATAAAAAATTCCACCCGTTCAATCGGAAATTCATACAGCACACTCTCTAAAATTTTTAAGACATCCTCTCTGCGCAGCTGCTCACAGTTGACCGGCACAACCGTTGTCTGATAGTTTTCCTCCATCTCCGACGCAAGTTTTATTGTCTCCTGCGCATAAGGTTTTGCCGAATTTAACAGGATCACAAACGGCTTTCCGATATTTTTCAGTTCCTGAACGGTTCTCTCTTCTGCATTTATGTAATTTTCCCGTGCCAGTTCTCCGATTGTTCCGTCGGTCGTCACTACAATGCCGATCGTCGCATGGTCTCTGATGACCTTCTCGGTTCCGATCGATGCTGCCTCCGCAAATGGGATTTCCTGGTCTGACCACGGTGTCTTTACCATTCTGCTTCCATTTCCTTCCATATGTCCCACTGCCCCGTCCGCCAGAAAACCGACACAGTCGATCAGTCTTACACGCAGCTTTAATGGCTCTTCTTCCGTCTTAAAATCAGAGAGCCGGATCTCCGCCGCCTGCTGTGGAATGAATTTTGGTTCCGTCGTCATAATGGTTTTTCCGGCTGCCGCCTGCGGAAGTTCATCCATGGCTCTCTCTTTTTCTGCTTCTCCTTCCATAAAAGGAAGTACCATCAACTCCATAAACCGTTTGATGAAGGTGGATTTTCCAGTGCGCACCGGACCTACGATCCCGAGGTAAATCTCCCCGTTGGTACGGTTTCTGATATCCCTGTAAATGTTATACTCTTTATTTCCGCTATAATTGTCCATAAAAAATTCCCTCCATATGTTATCACATTGTATGAAGGGAATTTTTGTTTTATTCGTATTTATTCGATCACCACATCACATGCAGTTTTTTGGGCAGACATTGAAAGTGCATCTCTGTGACATCCCCACAGTACTCTCCGTCTGCATGAAGTACCATAGGTGTTTTCAGCTTCAGGTCATATTCTTTACAGTTTGTCACCTCAAACCCTCTGATCCGCAGATGATTGGCTGTCACAAGCAATGGCAGGCATAAAAAAGTGCGCCATTTCGGGATTCCCCACGCCATACACACCGAAAGCTTTCCGTCCTGCGCATCTGCCCCCGGTGCCATCGGCACACCGCCGCCCTCAGCCCGGAAATTCATTGCCGCAGCGAAAATCATTTTCTTATGGTTTTTCTGTCCTTTTCCATCAAAAACTGCACCTGCATCTGTTGTCTGCATGGTAAATAACGACTGTACCGTCAGAAACAGATAGGTAAGCTTTCCGAGATGCAGCTTATTCAAAGCGTCTTTTACCTTGGACTTCAAAGCCTTCTTGCAGACTAATGCATCCAGTCCTGCCCCGGCACTGATTGCAAATAATCTCGGCTTCTCACAGCCGTTCCAGCTCACCTGCCCCAGATCCATCACATAATCTTCTCTGCAGTTTAAAATATGCCCGATCACCTCTGTAGGCGTTCCTGTGATTCCAAGTCCCCTTGCGAGGTCATTGCCGGAACCGGTCGGGATCACACCAAAGCGTACCTTCTCAAAATGCGTCATTCCGTTGATGACTTCATTTGCGGTCCCATCACCACCTACCACTACAAGTTGAATGTCATCCGCCCCACATTCACAGATGTCATGTGCCAGTGAAAAGGCATGCCCCTCATATTGGGTGACGTATGATTCGTAAGCAATGTTTTTCTTTTTTAAAACTGCTTCCGCCTCTTTCCAGATCTTTGCGCCTTTACCGCTTCTGGAATGCTCATTCACTATAAAACATAGCATATTCGCGGCTCTCCTTTCCTCTCTTCTTATCCTCATACATCCGTTCATCCGCGTCATGTACTATTTTTAAGATATCGATTCCGTTTCCCTCCGCTGTACCGGTTGCACTCGAAACCCTGAGACCGCCTTCTTCCCTGTGTCTTGCAAGTTTGTCCCTGACATTCTGGATGATCTGCTCTGCCTCCTGTTTCTCCGGATTTTCGATGAGCATGACAAATTCATCCCCACCGATACGATATGCCTTTTTCCGGCTATCTGTCTGTGCATAGATTGCACCGGACATTGTCTCGATCAGTTTATCTCCCATGCCATGTCCCATGCGGTCGTTGATCTCTTTCAGATTATTGATATCCCACAAAACCACGGCGACACGCTCCACCATCGTATAGTAATTGGCAAGCATATCTTCATATTTATTCTTATTATAAAGCCTTGTTGCAGAATCGACCTCCTTGCGGTAGGTAAGTTCCGCAATCCTGTAAGCATCCTCCCGCATGCTGCCAATGGTATGCTGGATGATCATCACGAACACAAATAGGATCAGAAGCTGCGGTAATATCCCGTAAACTATAATGACCACAACCGGCATCTTTGAAAAAGGGAGCTTCGCAAATCCATCTGCCAGTTCCGCCATGTACCATGTTCTTGTATGATTTCCCTGCAACAGCAGGTTCAGATCACAGATCCCATAATAAAATCCCACGATCATGCTGACCGGCAGCAGAAAAACTTCCAGTGCATATGACAGCCATAACACGGATTTCTCTTTATACTGAACTGCCACGATGAGTGGGAACACATACGCCAGAACCATATGGTAACTGAACATAAGGTTCATTGCTGCTGAAATTATGCAGATGCCGGTCACAAAAAAATTTTTCATGCGCTCATCCGATGGATCTGCTTTAAAAAATAAGATCACAGACGCAATAAAAAAACCTGTGGAAATTGCATACGTCACACTGAACACAATTGCGTTTGCTGTCGGAAAACGTCCAAACGCCAGTCCCCAGACCGCCGTCAAAACAATAAACGCTCCGACCATCTCCCACAGTGTCTTCTTATTGATCTCGATCTCCTGCTGCGCTAATTCCTCATTATAATGTTCCCCAAAATTAGTCATCTTCTGTCCCTCATACTCCTGTAATTATCCCACGCCTGTAATTATCAGGTACTTCTGATCCTTTTCTGTCCAACGATAAGTACCCTGATACCATAATCTCCACTACATATAGCAAAGTATATCACAAAACGTTATATTTCTGTGAACTTTTTTTATATTTTTCTGTTTTTTAACATTTTATAGAGTTATCGTGGAATACTATTTGCCGTACACAGTGCTCCCCAGCCTAATACCGGATTCGGATAAGCTGTAAAACCCGGCAGTTTGCGCGCCCCACGGATCAGGTATGCTTTCATTTTTTCTCCATATAGATAGGCATCGTTGCCGTTTACAATGCCCCACTGCATCAAAAGTGCTGCGCTTCCGGTCACAAACGGTGTCGCCATGGAAGTCCCGGTACGCACCTGATAGCCGCCGCCCGGTGCGCAGGACATGATCTCCACCCCCGGAGCCACAAGATCGGGCTTTACCTGATTGGTTGCCCTCGTATAACCTCTCCCGGAAAATGCAGCTGCCTGGTCAAATCTCGCATCGTATGCCCCGACAGTGATCACTTTCGTCGCTGTAGAGGGAATCGTGAGAGTTGTCTCCTCCACCGGATTTAAAAATCCCGTTCCGCTGTTTAACACATTTCCTGCCGGAAGCCACATGTCAAACGCGCCGTCTGTAATCCGGATGGGAGTGAGCCTGATCTTCCAGATTCCATCGTCAATGTAACTGCCCACTGGGATAAAATCCAGATAAATTTCCTGGTAGGGATTGTACGGACTTGGTTCTCCATAATACACCAGAAGGTTTGTTTCTCCTAACTGAAATCTCTGGGTTCCCTGTATCCGCTGCAATGGTCCGATCGCAGTTCCGCCCGGATGGATCACAGAGACACCGATTTCATCCACATAATTTTTCCAGATCTGCAAATTTAAGGATGCCTCATACGCGCTCACCGCGATCTCAACCTCCTGCTCCTCATTCAGCGTCAGTTTTCCCGCTGTATGGACTGCTGCGCTCCCTTCATTGCCACTGCCGATCACAATAGACGTTTTCCAGTAATTCGCCATGTCATCCAGATAGGTCTCTATCAGTGAATTCCCGGAATGGGAACCGTAATTATTGCCAAAGCTTAGATTTAATGCAATTGGTTTTCCATACTGCCTTGCTCTCGCAATACAGAAATCCACAGCACTCATCAGTTCCGTTGTTTTCGGAAACGAAGTCTCTCTCGGCACACCAAGTTTCACAACGATCAGTTCACTCTCATATGCCACGCCGCGGTACCGCCCATTGGAAGCCCTGCCATTTCCTGCCGCAATGCCTGCAACATGCGTACCATGCCCGGATGCATCCCTGCTCGGGCAGATTGCGTACCGCTCCTGCTCACTCTCCTGCCTTAACGCCAGATTAATCGTCTCACGCTCGTAGACCGTGTCAAGCGTCTGATCCCACAGCACAGCAATTCTTGTCGTTCCGTCACTGTTGCAAAAATCCGGATGCGCATAGTCAATTCCGGAGTCAATGACTGCCACAAGCACCTCTTTTCCTGTCAGATTACTTGTCGGACTTGTACCCTGCCCGGTCTGCAGCGGATTGATGCAGGAACTTCTTTTTCCGTTTTCCACCGAAAAAAAAAGTCGTTTTGGTTTCTCCATATATTCAATTTCAGGCATGGATGCGACAAGCTCTACCAACGGCTGCGGAATCCTTAAAATAGCATATTCATTTGTTAGGTTATAAATTCCAATCTGAGCCTGTTCCTCCGGGAAACGCTCCGACAGCTTCTGCCGCAGTTCCTCTGTCGTTCCAAAAAATTTTACGATCACCTCCCAGCTATCATCTGCAACATCATATCCTACATCCAGATTCAGGGACTTTTCCCGTTCCTCCCGCGTGGCATCCAATGCCAGATTTAGTATATTTTCTATCTTTCCACAGTTTTCCTTCATGCGCTTTTCCGTTTTTTTCTCTATTCTATGCATGAATCCATCCCCTTAGCATAAACTAAACCAAAATAGAATGCGATCAGAATGTAAGGAAAAATATATGTGTGGAATTGCAGGTTTTTATAACGCAGAAGGAAATTATCAACAACAGAAAGAAAAATGGGCATCTGTGCTGACTTCCATGCACGAATGTCTTGCGCACCGTGGAAATGATGAGTCCGGGATCTATCTGTCAGATATGGCCGGTCTCTCCCACGCGCGCTTAAGTATCCGCGACATTGTCACCGGGAAACAGCCGATCATACGCCAAAAGAACGGAAAGGAATACGCGATTGTATACAATGGCGAATTATATAACACCGGGGAACTCGCCCGTGACCTGCGGCAGTCCGGCTATGAATTTTCGACGACTACGGACACCGAAGTCATTCTTTATGCCTATATGCAGTACGGCGCCAGTTTTGTCCGGAAACTGAATGGAATTTTTGCCTTTGCCATCTGGGATGACAGCAAAAAACAACTTCTCTTATACCGTGACCGCGTAGGAATCAAACCGCTTTTTTACTCGTTTGTATCCGGACAGCTCCTGTTTGCCTCTGAGCCAAAGGCACTTTTTTGTTTTCCGGGATTCACTCCGAGGGTTTCTATGGATGGCATGCGCGAAGTTCTCGCGATCGGACCTGCCCGGACCATGGGAAATGGAATTTTTGATGATGTAAACGAAGTGCTTCCCGGACATTATCTCATTTTTTCTGAAAATACGATGTCCGATCACACTTACTGGGATCTGTTCCGCGCCCCGCATACCGATTCCTATGAACAGACAGTGGAAACTGTCTCTTTTCTTCTGCGCGATTCCGTGACCAGACAGATGGTATCCGATGTTCCGGTGTGCACGTTTTTGTCCGGCGGTATTGACTCAAGCATTGTCACCGCGATTGCCTGCCGTTACATGGAAAAACACGGTGAAACCTTAAATACTTTTTCCTTTGATTTTAAGGACAATGACATTTATTTTAAATCCAACGCCTTTCAACCGGAGCGTGATCTTCCTTATGTCAAAATCATGTTAGATCACTATCACACAAATCACACCTATCTGGAATGCGATGAAAACACGCTCTTTTCCACACTCAGAGATGCTGTCGACGCAAAAGATTTTCCGGGTATGACAGACGTGGACTCCTCACTGCTCTACTTCTGTTCCCTTGTAAAAAAACACAATAAGGTCGCACTGACCGGTGAATGTGCCGATGAGATTTTCGGCGGATATCCGTGGTTTTACCGGGAAGATCTTTTATCCAGAGATGGCTTTCCGTGGTCCGCGGATATGTCTGTGCGAACGCTGTTTCTTAAAGACTCGTTCATAAACGATCTGGATCTGGCTGCTTACTCCCACGACCGTTACCAGACTTCTTTAAACCAGGCACCACACCTTTCAGACGAGACGGAAACCGAGCGGAAACGCTATAATATCGCTTATCTGAACATCAAATGGTTTATGCAGACACTGCTCGACCGCATGGACCGCACAAGTATGTACTCTGGTTTAGAAGCCCGTGTTCCATTTGCCGACCACCGCATCATTGAGTACGTTTTTAATGTTCCGTGGGAAATGAAATACCAGAACGGTGTTGAGAAAGCTCTGCTCCGTGATGCCTGCAAAGACCTGCTCCCGGCGGAACTTCTGCACCGGAAAAAGAGTCCTTACCCGAAAACCTATCATCCCGGCTATGAGAAACTTCTGATTGCAGAAATGCAGCACATCCTTGACCAGCCGGATGCACCGGTCAAGACCTTCATCGACACAAAAAAACTCGAAACCTTCCTAGAGGCACCGACCGAATACGGAAAGCCGTGGTTCGGACAGCTCATGGCAGGTCCGCAGCTGCTCGCCTACTTCATCCAGATCAACTACTGGATGCAGAAATACCACCTGAATCTGTAATTTCCGGATAGGTGGAAGCGCAGTCCCGGCTATCCGGTCTGGCAGTCTGCCGGATTTTCATAACTGAGATGACGGAAAGGAAGCGGGGCGCAGAATGAAACTTGTTCAAATTGCTTATTTATCAATGTTTCCTTTTTGACTGCTCTCATTGTTTATATTCATTCAGCAATGGACAGTCCGCACAATATGTCCGTTTCATGACACACACTCGTCTTAGGTTTCTCGTGTGTGCGTTACATGCCAGAAGATCAGCAGAGAAGCAGGGCAAAAATCACCCGGTTTTCCTTTTGATTTTTGCCCTGCAATAAACGATGCTGATTCTGGCATTTACGCACACTAGAGAAAGCTAACGAGTGTGTGTCTGAAACGGACATATTGCGTGGACTGTTCATTGATGAATGTACATAAACCAGCAGTCAAAAAAGAAACATTGATAAATTTACGCAATTTTTCACGAAAGTTTCATTCTGCGCCCCGCTTCCTTTCCATGCATACACAAATAATATAACCCGGCAGACTGCCAGACCGGACAGCCGGGACAATGCTTTCAGTTATTCGGAAAGTACTTTGTTCAGGATATCTGCGAGCGGAACCATGGCGTTTTTTGCCTCCTGCACGGTATTGGTCTGAGCCCCGACCTCGACGAGCAGTGTTTTCGGACAGTAATGCATGTTGAAGCGGTAACCTTTGAGGTAAATTTTTCTTGTGTATCCTGGGTAATATTCTGCTGCGGTAAGCTGCATCTGAAACGAGAATGCCAGATTATCCGCTATGTATGGATTGTACAGATAGGCGATATCCCCCAGTTTGGTCGTTCTGCTCAATCCGTTAAAAAACATTACTTTTGCCATGTCCGTTCCATTCACATTTGTGACAAGCCTTGTATTCTCTCCCACGCCATCCCGGTGAAGGTCGATGACCACGTCGATGCCCGGGTTGTCTGCCAGTATCTGCTCTAATGCCGGTGCTGCTTTGGAATACGCCTTATCACGGATGGTATCATATTCCCCGGTGTCGTGGATGACATTGTATCCATATTGCTGCGTCAGCAATTCTGTCAGATAATCCCCGACACCCACAACGGTAGTCGATTTGTCTCCCGGAATAGAATCCGCATACCCTTCCAGCGAATGGGTATGATAAATTAAGATTTGTGGCGTACTCGCATCATGTGCGATTTTCATATTTTTTCCGGTGAGTGCTGCCACATTTAACTGATCACTTTTTACAGTTGTAGTACTGTCCACCTGATAAAAATTCTGCACAAGATAATCAAAATCGTTTAATTTATCCAGAGAATATTCGACTGCTTTCTGTGTTGCTGCTATGGGCGGTGCAACTGTGAGAGATGTCTGCTCTGCGGAGTTGGATGTTTCCTGCGAGGTGTCCGAGTTCTGTGCATTTGCAGCTGCCTGTGAATTGTCGGTGCTCTGTGCACCGTCTGCTGCCTGCGAATTATCGGCGTTCTGTGCACCGTCTGCTGCCTGTGGATTATCAGCGTTCTGTGTGCCGTCAGCCGGCTGTGGACTGTCTGTACCACCATTATTTTGCATCACAACCTGTCCGTTCTCATCCACGTAGTTCTCGTCCAACGCTTCCATCGCAAGGATCATCTCATAGGAAAGCGTGCTCTCTGCATCCGTTTCATAGGATTTTATCTGAACCGTATAATCTGCAATTGGAAATAATATTTTCTCCACTTTGGCAAGAAAATGGTTACCGTTTTCCTTCTCTTCATAGTGAAGTCCCGGTGCCAGCACATCCACCACTGCCGTCCCTGCCATTTTTACTGCTGCTTTTTTCCCGATACTCCAAAGCTCCTGCCGCTGTACAAAAAATGTTACAAGTGCTGTAACTACCAGCATTCCCATCAGATATTTTCCATATTTATTTTTAAATCTTCTTTTTTGATAACTTCTATAACCATGAAAATACATAATACACCTTATGCCAGTTTCCATTCATTATGCAAAAATGTTGTGATCGATCAAAGCGATATTTAACCCCTCTGATATGGTAAAACTTAATCTTTTGACAGATTCATCAATATCTTTTGGTGTCACAAACATGGTGTTCAGATTCGGAGACAACAGCTCCCGGATCAATTCATATTTCTCTGTCTCATTGAGTTCTCCAAGAGTGTTGCCAAGCGTCTTAAGTTCGCTGCTCTGATTCATCGCCGTGATCAGATTAAACATCGTATCATTTACTATAGTGGCAGCGTCAACGACCGTTGGAACCCCGATTGCAATAACTGGAACACCAATGCTTTTCTCATTTAACCCGTGTCTGTGATTGCCGACACCGCTTCCCGGATTGATTCCGGTGTCCGTCACCTGAATGGTCCGGTTGAGACGCTTGGTATTTCTTGCTGCAAGCGCATCAATTGCGATCACAACATCCGGTTTTGTCTCCTTCACGATTCCATTCACGATCTCCATAGATTCCATACCTGTCTGTGCCATCACACCAGGAACGATACTGCTCACGCGGTTGACATGCTCTTTTCCAAACGCATATTTTCCGTATTCATTGATAATATGTCTTGTAATGTAGAGATTATCCACCACTCTTGGTCCAAGCGCATCCGGCGTCACCGCCCGGTTTCCAAGCCCGACGATCAGTACGGAGACATCCTCTTTTTTTACGTTGATCAGCTGCTTTAACACTCTGGCAAGCTGCTCCGAGATCTCTCTGTGATAATCTTCGTCCTCCTCATCCATATTTAATGCCTCGATCGTGATATAAGTACCTTTTGGTTTCTCCATGGCTTTTGCACCATTCTCCGTCTCGATCACCACTGTGCTGATGGTCAGATTTTTATTGACATGCTCCTCCGAAAAACGGACACCTTTCAGTTCCACCTTATCTTCCTGCATTTTTTCCTGCGTCTCTAATGCAAGGTCTGTTCTGATCTGGTACATATGCGCTTCTCCTCTTTCAATTGTTCAATCTGCTCTTTCATGAGTTCCCGCTCATTTTACTTAGTATGTCCTTTCCCTGATAATTTATCCGCAGCTTTTAGTGGATCTGCATTCACATTCAGATGGATTCGAAATTCCGGAAAAAACTTTTCTAAAACATTTCAAAATATTTGCAAAAAATGTCATTTTATATATTGACAGCATGATAGAAATATCCTATACTACTCTAGTATGTTTACATTGAACTGTCCGTGTCCGGCTTTAATGTAACAATCATGAACAATTACAATCATAAAAAAATTGGAGGTGTACAGATTGGCTAACATTAAATCTGCAAAGAAGAGAATTTTAGTAACTGAAACAAAAGCTGCTAGAAACAAATCTATCAGATCTGAAGTGAAAACAGTAACCAAGAAAGTTGAGGCTGCTGTTGCTGCAAACGATAAGGAAGCTGCAAAAGCTGCATTAACAGTTGCAATTTCTACTATCGAGAGCGCTGCTTCTAAAGGTGTTTATCACAAAAACAATTCTGCTAGAAAAGTTTCCCGTTTAACAAAGCTTGTTAACGCAATGGCTTAATAGAAGATAAATTAAAATTCGCGAATTCAAAAATCACCAGTACCGTCATACTGGTGATTTTTTTATACAATAGAATGCACGCAAAGCGTGCATTCTATTGTTTGCTGTATTTCATTAAAAAGAGTTCCACTGCCATCTGGTCATTCATTCGGCCGGTCTTTACCGCTTCCTCAAAATCCACGCCATCCCGGATTGCCTGCTTTAACTGCTGCATCGTAAATCCTTTTGCCTGCGTCACATTTCTCCGCACTGCAAACGGCGGGATTCCTGCTTTCTGTGCCATCGTATTGTTATCAAATCCCTTTTTCGACATATCCTTGACATTCAACAGGATCTGAAACTGTCTGGAGATCAGATACATAATCCGCATGGACGGCTCTTTTAATGTCAGCAGGTCATAATACAGGTCCAGCGCTTTCTTCTGATTATGCTCCGCGATCGCATTGACCATATCAAAAATTTTATTCGTAGTCTGCTCTGTCGTCACTGCCTCCACGTCCTTCGCCTCGATGACATCCTTATCCATACAGTAACAGATCAATTTTTCCAGTTCCCGATCAATATTGCCCATATCCGTTCCAGTCTTGCTCAAAAAAAGCTGCATCACAGAACCCGTGATATTCTTCCCCTCTTTTTTCAGACGTGTCAAGATCCAGCGTGTCAGAAGTTCCTCTGTCTGTGTTGTAAACTCCACAATCTTTCCTACATTTTTCACTGCCTTATAGAGCTTCGAGCGCTTGTCCACTTCCTCCTCCACAAAAAGAAACAGTGTCGTATCCGGAACCTGCGGCATATACTCTGCCAGCTCCTCACAACTGCCCTTAAAAAAGCCGCTGTTTTCAATCAGGATCACTCTCCGGTCGGCAAAAAAAGGAAGGGTTTCCGACAGGTCGATCACCTCTTTCGGATTTGTGTCTTTTCCCTCATACGCAGTAAAATTCATCGTATCATCCGGCTGCACCAACGCTTTTTTCAGCTTGTCTTTGTACTGTTTTTTCAGGTACGCCTCGTCGCCGTAGAGCAGATATATCTTTTTAAATTGTCCACTCTTAATATCTTCATCAATCGTTTTCATTTTCGCCTGTTATCCAATCAAAGTGTACTGCATCAGTTCATAATGTAATCTGCTTCCCTCTGTGATCTCCATTGGGAGCAGCGCTCTTGCCACCAGTTTCAGCTCGTCGTCCGGCTCGTCTACCCTTCTTAAATGTGCATAGTCACCATCAATTTGTTCTACCATATAGTCACATACTAACATATGTTTCCTCCTTTGCATTTATACTCTTTCCAGATAATTGCAAAACTCATCATAATCTTCTTTCAATTGTTCAAAATCAACAAAAACATTCAAGACACGCTTTCGCTATGTGTCTCTCGCAACGGTACTAAGAAGTCAGGCACAACTTACCGTTGTACCAGCCTTCTAAGTACCGGCGGTTCCCCAATGTCTTTCATGTCTTTTGTTAATTTTTCACAATTCAATCTACACTTTCATGAGTTTCGCAATTATCTATAAACTCTTTCCCCATTATATAGAACAATTCATCTTCCTTCAAGGAATTTTTCCACCACGGGTTCTCCATTTTCCATGCGGATGCGGATACGTCCGCACTCCATTGTCTCATAGACTGCACTTCCACTCTCCTTTATATTGCAGAGTGCCTCCTCACCCGGATGCCCATAGCGGTTGTTTTCCCCACAGGAAATAGTTGTGATCTCTGGGGAGAGTGCCCTTAGAAAATCCAGACTGTTGGAATATCTCGAGCCGTGATGCGCCGCCTTGTAAAATGTGACGCTGCCAGCCTTTTTGTGTTCCACAAGATACTGCTCTTCTGCGCTGCTGATGTCCCCGGTAAAAATACCGGAAAACTCCTGATCTTCATAGCGCAGCACAAGGGACAGTGCATTCTTATCATCACTTTTATAAGTTTTGTCCGGGAAAATACAGCGCAGCCCCGCTTCACCATCGGTGAGCGTGTCACCGCAGTTCATTTTTAAAATTTCTGTTCCATACGTTTGCGCCAGTGCCAAAAGTTCCTGATAGGCCTCATCATTTAACACATATTCTGAAAACACAATGTGATCAATCCCATACTCTGCCTGCAAGATCTCCTTTAACCCTGAAATATGGTCTGCGTCTGTGTGTGAAACGATCCAGTAATCTATTTTTTTCACACCCTTTGCTTTCAGGAATGGAAGCATCCGATATGTTCCAACTTTACTCACATCCGTACTGCCACCGTCAAAAAAGAAATTTGTCCCCTCTTTCGTGTGAAGATAAATCCCATCTCCCTGCCCCACATCCAGCACATCTAGCTCAAATCCCCTCACCGGGTTATGCAATACTGCAAGCAGCATAAAACAGCCTATGAAAACAAATCCACGCCGTCGCTTCATCTTTTTCATTGCGAAAAGCACGGCTCCCAATATCAGATAAAAAAGCAGCAGTTTCCGCCAGTCCGGCTGCCCTGTGATCCAGGAAGCTCCCGGCAGTCTGGCGCTGAGCCTGCACACTTTTTCATAAAACAGTAAAATCCAATGACATGGCACAAAAAGAACCCCTGCCACGCGGACAGACAATAAACCAATCCCTCCGCCAAGAAGCCCCAGGAAAAGCAGTATCCCAATGATTGGCAGTACAAAAAAATTGATAAGCATTGACCAGACCGACACCTCATAAAAGAAATAAGCCGTAAGCGGCACCGTTGCAAGCTGAATTGCAAAACTCACCAGAAAGTTCTCCGAAAAAGTAAAGAACGGCTTTTTTATTTTGATCAGTGTCTGTCCCACAGCCACAATTCCAAGCACCGCTGCAAATGACAGCAAAAATCCTGCATACCAGAGCAGATAAGGGTTGTCCAATAAAATCGCAATGGCGGACAGTCCCAGAGCAGACAGCGTATCATAGCTCCTTCCAATCCACTGTCCGAACAATAAAACGAAAAACATGAGCACCGCGCGTATGGTCGATGTCCCAAGTCCAGACATCATCCCATAGCCGCCGATGACTGTGCCTGCAATGATACCAGACGTCAGAAAGGAACATTTTATTTTTCGAAGCAATTTATAAAGTCCCATTCCAATCACAGAAATATGCAGTCCGGAAATCGCCAGCACATGAGAAATTCCTGCTTTCTGATACATCTGCTTCACCTCTGCGTCCAGAAGATTTTTCTCTCCGAGCGTCATCGTGGAAAGCACACCAGCATCTGATGTACTCATACAGCTTTCGTATACACCGCTTATCTTCCGGCGCAGCCTGTAAATTTTCTCCCCGAATCCATCCTCTGCTCCGTAAACATTTTTCACAACAGCTTCCTTCAATTGAAAATCGATCTTTTTGGATTCATAAAATGCTTTTGCGTCAAAATTACCATCATTGGATGCACTTTTCCACAATTCAACCGTTCCTGTTACAATAAGGGTTTGCCCGATGGAATCATCATCGGAAGTCTGATAAAAAAGAATTTGGTTACATGGCAGGATTTCCTGCCCGACCGATAGATAACAATGATCTAAACAATAGGAATATTGTCCGTTTTTTAACTGTTTGCCGCAAAGTTTTCCCTGCACAGCCACCTGCATTCCATCCTGTAGTTTTGACATATAATTCTGACGGAATGCCTCATTTTCTGCAAAATGAAATATCCCTGCCAAAAAGAATGCCAGAAAACATCCCACACGGAAGACCGGGTATATCCACGCTCCGGCATTTGCCATACTGTCTTTCTCACTACAGTTACGGATCGTATTGTGCCATAAATTCCATACAATTCCAAACAGTATTCCGGCAGCAACTGCTGCCAGATACCATTTTTGATACCTCATAAACAAAATTCCAAGAATCAATCCAGATGCCATTTCACATAATGGCCGTTTAAACAATAATTACTGTTCCTCCGTTTCTGTCTCCTCTACAACCTCTGTATCCGTTTTCGCTGTTTTGGCGATATAATCCAGATTCCTGTCATACATATCTGCAAGTTTGAAACTATCCCGATATACACCGCTGGTATCGCCGTTCACGGAAATCTGTACTTTACTGATAGAGGATAACTCTGACAATGAATCCACGATAGAATAAATCACAATGGCTTCATTCACTGAATAGTCCTGATTCTTAAAGTTCTCATCAAAGCTGACATAACACACTCCATCCACAAGCGACACGCTGACCAGTTTGGTTCCCGAAGGAATTGCAGATCTGGCATTCTTCGATTCCGGTCCTTCGAGAAGCTGCTCCATGATCAGTTTTTCCAACGAGATATTACTGCTGTAGTGAACCCGTCTTGTCTCTTTCACAAGTCCGTCTCCCGCCTGATTGGAAAAATAAAGTGTGAGATTCGTATTCTGGATCGTATTGATCTGTTCTCCGGGATTCTCCACAAAACTTTCTGCGTACATCGTTCCGACCATTTTACCGTTCACGTCCGTCAGCGGCTTTTCATCCACATAAAAGGACACACAGTCGATCCCGGAAATCTGTGTCATCGTGCGTACCACTGCCGCCCTGCACAAAACCTCTTCCACTTCTTTCATATTCAGATAATCCGCATCAAAATAGATCGTGAGAAGTGCTCCGTCCAACGAATAATTTGTGATCTCCACATCATTTGGGATTGGTTTACGGTATTCCACATTATCCGGATCAGAACTTAAGGCTGCAAAAAATTCTTCGATCAACGCATCTGTCGTTGCTGCAGACGCATCATAAGGCATCTCGGCAATCCCGGTTTTATCTTTATTCAGATATTCGATGTTGTATTTACTTGTCTCTTTTCCATTCGAGCAGCCCGCCATGAAAAGCATGCACAGAAATGCCAGAAGAAAGACTATTTTTTTTCTCATCACTTTTTTGCTCCATTACCAAAAATCTGCAGTCACCATCACACTACGCAATGTAATTCAGCGGGATGCGGACATTGAAGATTGTTCCCTCTCCCTCCGTGCTGAACACCCTGATCGCACCACGATGCATCAGCACCGCATTGCGGGTGATCGCAAGTCCAAGACCTGTTCCACCGATCTCTCTCGAATGAGACTTGTCCACACGGTAAAAACGCTCATAAATATGCTCTAAGGAATCCTCCGGGATACCGATGCCAGAATCCTCAACTTTCAGATAGAAATACTGATGATCCGCATTCAGTGTGACATGCACCCATCCACCCGGTTTATTATATTTGATCGCATTCTCGATCAGATTCGTAAAAGCGAGTGTGATCTTCACTTCATCCACATCCGCAGAAACCGGGCGGAAACTTTCTAACACAAGTTCCACATTCTGCTTCTCTGCGATTGGATTTAATCTCTTTAAAATCTGCTCCAGCAGCTCATTGATGTTCATATTGGTAACATTTAAGTCTGCCGCAGATTTATCCATTTTTACCAGAGATAAAAGGTCATTGATGATCTTCGTCTCACGGTCGATCTCATTTCCGATATCGCCCATAAACTCTTTGTAAAGTTCGATCGGTGCATCTTCCATGCTGTTAAGCGAATCTGCCAGGACTTTCATGGATGTCAGCGGTGTTTTTAACTCATGTGACACATTGGATACAAATTCCTGTCTGGAATCATCCAGCACTTTCATTCTGTCCAGCATCTCATTAAACTTTTTACAGATCTCAATTGTTTCCGTGTAATCATTCACAGACAGCGCATCTTCCCCATATCCGGTTTTGATCTCATCAATAGACTTTGACATCTTATGGAATGGTTTTACCAGCTGGATGCTTAAGATCACTGCAAGGAAAACTGCCACCACAGCACAGATCAGCTGGATCACATAGGCATTTCTTGCCAGATACTCCATATTGAGGTTAATGCTGTCCGTGGAAACACTGACTAACATAACACCCAGAAACTCTGTTTCCCCGGTCTGTTCCACCTGTCTGCCCAATGGAACGGTCAGTTCAATATAGCGGTTTTCCGCATCATATTTTTTGATCTCCTGTCCGTAATAACTCTCGATCACCTCTTTGGAAATGATCGTCTTATTCGTGTCAAGATCATAAGTATCCTTGATAATGCGGAATCCATTATCGATCACCATGACACGTCCATCATAAATATTGGATAACTGGTCTAATTCTGCATTGATGATCGTTGAGCTTGGATGATTCAGATAATCATTGGAAACAATCTGATTCGCCAGGATTTTTGCCTGGCTTAAGATCTCGCTTGTCTTGATTGAAACAGCCCGGTCTTCATATGTCTTTACAATCCCAACTTTCAAAACGATTCCCGGTACAATTCCAAAAAGGATTAAGAAAAGTATGAGTCTGAATTTCAGACTTTTAAAAAAATCAATCACATTTTTAAATCTGGACATTCTTTCACACCCTGACTAATTCTGGTAATAGTAGTATCCCACACCCCACTTGGTATGGACATACTTTGGCTCGCTTGGATTCTTTTCGATCTTCTCCCTGAGACGTCTGACATGCACATCCACGGTCCTGACATCCCCCGGATACTCGTACCCCCATACAAGATTGAGCAGATTCTCCCTGCTGTACACTTTATTCGGGTTGTTGACCAGAAGCTCTAAGAGATCAAACTCTTTTGCTGTCAGATTCACTTCTTTATCCAGGATAAATAATCTTCTGCTCTCGCAATCCAGACGAAGATCACCCGCTTCAATGATCTTGGAATCCTCTTTTTTCGGCTGGCTTCCTGCGGTTCTCCTCATAATCGCCTTGATTCTTGCTTTGACTTCCAGGATGTTGAACGGCTTTGTGATATAATCATCTGCTCCGTATTCCAGACCAAGGATCTTATCCATGTCATCGCCTTTTGCAGTCAGCATCACGATCGGCATATCAGAGAATTCGCGGATGTGCTGGCATACTTCAAATCCATCCATCTTCGGAAGCATGATATCTAAAAGAATCATATCATAATGATTCTCTGTTGCCATTTTCAGTGCCTCTTCCCCGTCATATGCACAGTCCACTTCCATTCCGTCCTGCTCTAAACTGAACCGGATACCTTTTACGATCAATTTTTCATCATCCACAACAAGAACCTTTTTTGCCATTTTTACACCTTTATACTATCCTTTATTTTGTTAAAAACTCCTTCTTTGATTCCATCCACATTCATGATCTCCTCAACAGAAGAAAATCTGCCGTGTGCTTCCCGGTACTGAAACAGCGCCTCTGCCTTTGACTGTCCAATTCCCGGAAGTGTCATAAAATCTGCAACACTCGCCCGGTTAATATCCAGTAAGCCGTCCTCCACATTACTTTCGGACTCTTCCTGTGCAGCTGTCATCTCTTCCATGGTCGGAATCCTTAACATCTGCCCGTCCATAACAAACTCTGCCTGATTCACTGCTTCCATCCCGGCATTCTCTGTCATCCCGCCAGCCATCGCTACCGCCTCATAAACACGGCTGTTCTCCGGCAGTTCATACACTCCCGGATTCTCTACTGCCCCGCAGACATACACAATACAACTGCCCCTATCTTCCTGGCAGTCTTTCTCCTCTGTCTGCGGCACTTCATCTGTCTCTGTCTGTATTGTCTCCAAATACACATTATTCCTGGAACCACATCCACAGAATACTCCCATGCAGAATATGATTACCAGGAATACTTTCCTCTTTCGATTCATAGCATTCTCCTTCTCCACCGGATGCATCATCACAAATGAATGAAAGAGCCCTCAACGCCTGATGTATATATTTTAACGAAATTTTACAAATATGACAAGACTATTAAATATATTATATCCTATTTTTTAAAAATATTGAGATATTGTTTCTTTTAATGTTACCCAGAATTCTTTTGCATCCTGTGAATTTGGTACCGGAATCGCATTTTCATATGCGTGATAGGCAGTTTGTTCCCTCTCGTCCGCATCCTCTGATAATTTTACGGAATAATGACCGCCAAGTCCATGCAGTTCTCCTGACATGGTAAGCGTTACATACTCTGCAAAATCAGCCGCTTTTTCCTTTTTCCCGGAGAAATCATTCACGACCACAAGGTCTGTCAGCGCTGCGGAAGATGCCTGCAGTGTATCATTCAATGCCAGAAGCTCCCGGATCTCATGATCTGTTCCTTCGAGTTTTGTGAGGGAATCCGAGTCCACGATCGCACAGAGGGTTTTTCCCTCATTAAAATCCGAGATCACACTCTCCTCTGTGACTGTCGCCGCATCAATGGAAAATGATTCGAGGATCTGTGAGAAAAATTCCAGATCTTCGTTATACAGCCCCTCATCGTAATTCACCTGCATCGTTTCCACTTCATCTTTTACAAAGCTGACACTGTTCGATATAAATGGGAAATCATAAAACGCATCATTCACATCCCACTCCAACAGATACTGCACATTTTCCGGTGGCTCATTGTCGTTGGAATAATCAATGATCGCCTGCAATGTCTCCGGTTCTGTCTCAAAATAACCATTTTTATAGACAAACAGACAGGTATTATAACTTAATGGATACGCATACATTTTCTCTTTATAAGTGGACGCTGTCACAGCGTTCGCTGCCACGGTACTCTCATAAATATCAGATGCCGTGTTTTCTGCTGCAAGTCCGTAAAGGTATGCTTCCTCTAACTCATCGCTTCCGATCATGTAAAGATCCGGAAATGCCTCTCCCTGCATCGTCACCGTGTATACAGCATCCATGTAATCCATACTGTCCTGATACTTTGCATCCACGACAATACCGGTATCCTCATAATATTCTTCTGCCGCTTTTTCAAAAAATTCCTGGTAACTTTCATCGCTATACCAGAACGTCAAATCAGCAGGCTGTTTTACCACCCTGCTAACTGATGCTGTCTCTGTTCCATTTTCCGCTTCTTTTTCTTTCTGTTCATAAGTGCTGTGTCTTGATACAACAACGGCACCGCCGATCAGCAGCACGCAGATACAGCCTGCTGCGATCATTCTCTTCTGTACTATTTTCATTATAAAATACTCTCCAGCCTGGATATCATCTCATCCACATCTTTTTCTTCAATGATAAGTGGCGGTACAAAACGAAGTACATTCGAACCTGCTGTGATCACGATCAGTCCTGCCTCCAATGCTTTTGCTGCAATCTGGCCTACCGGTTTTTCACAGACAACACCCTGCATGAGTCCTAAACCTCTCCGTCCGGTCAGGAAATCATGCTTTGCAACCAGTTCATCTAATTTTTTCTCCAGATATGGTGCAACCCTATTCACATGCTCTGTGATATGTTCACGCTCCATCATCTCCAGCACTTTGTCTACAGCTGCCCCGACAAATGGATTGCCTCCGTAGGTCGTACCGTGATCTCCCGGTGCCAGAGACTTCTCTGCGACTCTCTCTGTCATAAGGAATGCTCCGACCGGGACACCACAGCCAAGTGCCTTGGCACTTGTCATAATATCCGGTTTCACACCGTAATGCTGCCATGCAAACATTTCTCCGGTTCTTCCCATGCCGCACTGGATCTCATCCAGGATCAAAAGTATGTCATGCTCATCGCAAAGCGCACGCACACCCTTTATAAATGCTTCTGTTGCAGGATAAATTCCACCCTCACCTTGTACTGTCTCAAAAATAATAGCACAGGTTTTGTCATTAATCAAAGCTTTTACGCTGTCAAGATCATTAAAATCTGCAAATTTTACTCCGGGAAGCAGTGGTTCAAACGGTTCCTGATAATGTTTATTGCCTGTCACAGACAATGCTCCGATACTTCTTCCATGAAAAGAATGGTTCATTGCGATGATCTCATGTCCTGCATGTCCGTCCCTGGTGTAAGCATATTTCTTCGCCGCCTTGATTGCTCCCTCGATTGCCTCTGTACCGCTGTTGGTAAAGAAAACACGATTCATCCGGCTTGCTTTTAACAGTCGTTTTGCCGCATTCATGATCGGAACATTATAGTACAGATTGGATGTGTGCATCACTTTATCGATCTGCGCTTTCAGTGCGTCGTTATACTCTTTGTTGTTGTAGCCAAATGCCTGCACAGCGATTCCCGCTGCAAAATCCAGATACTCTTTTCCGTCTGTATCATAAAGGTACACACCATCCCCATGATCAATGACCAGTGGAAAACGATTATATGTATGAAGGAGCGCACTCTCTGCTCCATCAATGTAATCCTGTTTATTCATGATAATACTTTGTCTCCTTATCCCCTAAGATTGCAGTTCCGATTCCTCTGTTTGTAAAGATCTCCAACAGCAGGCAGTGTGCGATACGTCCATCTAAAATATGCACTCTGGAAACTCCGTTTTCGATCGCATCAATACAGTTGTTTAATTTCGGAAGCATTCCGCCGCCGATGTATCCGTCTTCGATCAGTTTTTTCGCCTCTGAGATCGGCAGTTCCGAGATCAGTGTGGACGGATCTTTCGGATCTTTGTATACACCCTCAATATCAGTTAAGAAAGCTAATTTTTCTGCGTGGACTGCTCTCGCAATTGCGCATGCTGCATCATCTGCATTGATGTTGTAGCTGTCATAGTTTTCATCCATGCCGATCGGGCAGACGATTGGAAGAAAATCTTTTTCCAGAAGATCATATAAAATCTGTGGGTTGACCTGTGTGATCTCGCCGACGTAACCGATATCCTGTCCGTTGGAATATTTTTTCTCCACTTTTAACATTCCGCCGTCTTTTCCGCTGATGCCGACAGCATTTACACCCAGCTCCTGCACCAGTTTTACAAGAGATTTGTTCACTTTATTTAATACCATCTCCGCAATTTCCATCGTTGCCTCATCTGTCTTGCGCAGTCCGTTGACAAACTCCGGTTCCATGCCGGCTTTCTCTACCCATCTGCTGATCTCTTTGCCGCCGCCGTGTACAATGATCGGCTTGAAACCAACAAGCTTTAATAAAGTGACATCCTGAATGACGTGCTGCTTTAATTCCTCATCCACCATGGCACTTCCACCGTATTTGACAACGATGATCTTACGGTTAAACCGCTGGATATATGGGAGCGCCTCGATCAGCACCTCCGCTTTTTTCAAAAGTTCGTTCATGTTTTTTTCTTCCATTTTTGCTTCCTCGATTCTTATGCTTCTCTAAATGAATAAAACTCTGCTTTATGCTGCGAAACTATGATAAAATCTCACAATCCTTAAGAGCGGTAGTCTGCGTTGATCTTCACATAATCGTAGGTCAGGTCACAGCCCCATGCGGTAGCAGATGCATTGCCCATTTTGATATCTGCGATCGCAGTAACGGCAGGTTCGGACAGGATTCTGGTTGCCTCCTCCTCACTGTAATCCACCGCAACACCATTTTTGATGATCTGCATTTTTCCTGCGGCACTCTCAAAGAACAAATCGACTTTTTCCGGGTCAAACGCTGCACCGGAATAACCCATTGCACAGAGGATTCGTCCCCAGTTTGCGTCATGTCCGTAAATCGCTGCTTTGGTGAGACTTGAGGTAATGACAGACTTACTTAAAACTTTCGCCTGTTCTTTGCTCTCGGCACCGATGATCTTCACCTCAAACAATGCGGTCGCACCCTCGCCGTCGCCTGCCATTTTCTTTGCCAGCGTCTCATTGACAAAGTTCAGTGCCTTGCAGAATTCCTCATAATCTGCATTTTTCTCTGTGATCTCCGGGTTTTCTGCCAGCCCGTTTGCAAGTAACAGACAGGTATCATTCGTGGAAGTGTCACCGTCAACAGAAATCATATTGTAGGTGTCCTGCACATCAGCGCTCAATGCCTCCTGCAATAACTCTTTGGAGATTGCCGCATCTGTTGTGACAAAGCTAAGCATCGTACACATATTCGGATGAATCATGCCGGAGCCTTTGCACATGCCTCCGATCGTTACCGTTTTTCCACCAAGCTCGATGGTCACTGCCACCTCTTTGTTTTTTGTATCTGTGGTCATGATCGCTTTGGAAGCCTCCGTTCCGCTCCCGGTATCTCCTTTTAACAGTGGCACCATGGCATCGATCCCGTTACAGATACGGTCGATTGGGAGCTGCATGCCGATAACTCCGGTAGATGCAACCAACACCTCGTCTGCTGCAATGCCTAATACTTTTTCTACTTTCTCAGCCGTCTGCTTACAGTATCCCATGCCTTCCTCTCCGGTGCAGGCATTGGCAATTCCTGCATTAATGACAACCGCCTGTGCCGCTTTGCTGTTATATACGACATTGTGATCCCATTTGACCGGAGCCGCCTTTACGATATTGGTCGTAAAAGTTCCTGCTGCCTTACATGGAACTTCACTGTAGATCATTGCCATGTCTTTTCTGTCTTTGTATTTGATTCCTGCTGCTGTACTTGCTGCCTGAAAACCTTTTGCTGCGGTCACACCGCCTGTGATCTGTTTCATGATTTATCTCCTTATAATTATTCGTTATTTAGACAATTGCGAAACTCATAGATACAGTAGATTAAATTGTGAAAAATTGACAAAAGGTTGAGAAGACACTGGGGAGCCGCCGGTTCTTGCTTGGCAGACATAGCGTTTGCTGTGGCTGGCATGCTAGTACCGTTGCGAGCGACACGTAGCGAGAGCGTGTCTTCGAAACTTTTGTTAATTCTTCACAATCTTCATAATCTGAATTAGAGTTTCGCAATTATCTAATTCGTTATTTAGGCAATTGTCTATATTAATGCTTTCTATGGATTAAACACGGTAATATTCTCTTCATTCAGTACATACTCATAATAATTCACGTTGTCGCAGTATTTCCAGCCGAGGCTCTGCCAGAAGCGGTTGCCAATCTCGTTCTGCTTGAAGGCGATCAGATTGACTTTGGAAATTTTTTCTGCTTTCAATGCTTCGAGACACCGCTCCACGAGTTTCTGCCCGATTCCGTGTTTTCTGTAATTTTCCTGTACACAGACATGATAAAGTCCTGCTCTTCTGCCGTCATGCCCGCAGAGGATCGCGCCGACGATTTTTCCATCACACACTGCCACCATGCTCGTAGTCGGATTTCTTCGGATAAAACGCTCCACACCCTCTTTCGAATCGTCAATGCTTCGGATGCCAAAGCCGTGAATCTCCATCCAGAGGCTGTGTACCTGCTCAAAGTCATCTATTGTCATGGGACGGATCGTTAAATTTGTATCATTCATGTTATTTTTCATCTTCCTTGCTGTCTGCCTCTCCGGGGCAGTTTTCTATAAATCGGCTTCGCATGCTGTTCATCTTGGCCGGATGGCTGCTCCACGGTCTCTTACGGGAACATTGGGACAAGATTTAATCCCTCCGCCTCATCGAAACCGAATAAGAGGTTCATGTTCTGCACTGCCTGACCGGCTGCACCTTTTACAAGGTTATCGAGTGCTCCCATCATGACGATTCTTCCGGTTCTCTCATCAATTTTGAAGTTCACATCCACGTAATTGCTTCCCTCTACCCATTTTGTTTCCGGGCAGATATCTTTTTCCAGTACACGGACAAATTTTTCGTTTTTATAATATTTATCGTAAACAGCTTTCACTTCCTCGTATGTTGGAAGCGTGCCGTCTGCTTTCTTATTTAACGTTGCATATTCTGTTGCAAGGATACCGCGGTTCATCGGTACGAGATGTGGGGTAAAATTGACCACGATCTCTTTTCCTGCCGCATAGCCAAGCTGTTCTTCGATCTCCGGTGTGTGTCTGTGATTCGTCACGCCGTAAGCTTTCATATTCTCATTCACCTCGCAAAACAGATTAGGAAGTTTTGCACCTCTTCCGGCTCCGGATGTTCCTGATTTTGCATCAATGATCAGGGTGTCAGGATCGATCAGTCCCTCTTTTACGAGTGGATATGCCGTTAAAATAGAACAGGTTGTGTAACATCCCGGGTTTGCGATCAGTCTTGCACCTTTTACCTTGTCACGGTTGAGTTCACAGAGTCCATACACAGCTTCCTCAATGAATTGTGGGCTTCTGTGTTCGATCTTGTACCATTTCTCATAGGTCTTGACATCTTTAATACGGAAATCTGCGCTCAAATCAATAATTTTTACCTTGGATAAGATCTCCTCTGTCAGGACACCTGCCAGAAATCCCTGTGGCGTTGCGGTAAAGATCACGTCCACCTTGGAAGCAAGTTCTTTCATATTATCATCGAGACAGGTATCCTCTACGATTTCAAACATATTCTGATAAACTTCTGCATATTTCTTATCTATGTAGCTTCTGGAACCGTACCACATAATCTCCACATCTTTGTGTCCCATCAATAACCGGACAAGCTCGTTTCCTGCATAGCCGGTCGCTCCAATAATCCCAACTTTTACCATAATCTATTCTCCAATCTCCCCGAAGGGTTTTCTCTTTTTACACTTTACCACTCTAATTCGTTTCTATCATAGTACAGCTCTTTAGGATAGTAAAGTATTTTTTGTTTCCCGGTTTTCAATTGCTATTGCATAATTATACATTCATTATTTTTTTTATGCAACACTATTTTTAGTGTTTTTTCTTATTTTTCTTGATTTTACAATTTTCTTACCTTAATTTATATAAATGTTACTGTATAAACTTCTGTTGTTATTGCATACTTTTATGAATTTTTATTATTAAATTATGTATATTTTTTCACTTGCATTTCCTGTCCACATAGTATATATTAGGTTTCAGA
>ERZ772820.148-NODE-148-length-72782-cov-48.266132_pt1 | contig 72782 bp, 62 predicted proteins | sample MGYA00511377_ERZ772820 | MGnify/ENA primary metagenome ERZ772820 (study PRJEB29015, sample SAMEA2737684) | human gut metagenome | biome: human gut; feature: human-associated habitat; material: faeces | place: China | collected 2012 ... | reverse complement strand
AAGTGTGAGAAAGGAAGAACAAAAGAAATTCAGCAAAACACATCGGCGATATTTTTATCCCTTCTTTCAAGAATAATTGTATAATATAATTTATAAAAAATACACACACCTTTGGTTTACTTCACTTATAACTTGTAATTTCTAAATATAATATGTATCATCTTCATAAAATTGTACTTTTTTACCTTTTGGTACTTGTTTTATTACTTGATACACATTATACGCATCAGGATATGGACTTGCCATTCCTAAAAATGCCATTCCCCATAATATTGCATTCAAAATCAAATTATTTGAAGGTGATATTATAAAACATATAAAAGGAATTATTCCTAAAATATATGGAAGTAGACACATTAGTATAAATCTTTTCTTAGATAATGGATATGAAGCTAATGCAACAGCAGTAAAAGGCTTAACAATCCCTATATATTTAGTTACTTTTTTAGGATACACAATTGCATGTAAAAATTCATGTACAAACAATAAAACAAATCCTATGAATAATCCTATAAAAATTGCCCATCCTTTTATTACAATATCTTTAGCTATGTATGTTTTAATAAACATAGCTAAAAACATTACTATTATTACTGGAATTAAAAAAGGTAAAGCCTTTATCATTTGTTCTTTAGATGATTTAGGCATTTTCATTTTTTCTGCTTTACTATCTAATTTTCCTTTTTGATATTTTTGTATATCTTCATCTTTTATTATTCCTATCCATTTTATATTAAACATAAGCATCTCCTCTAAAAATTACTATTTATCTGTTTCTAATTATATCAGCAAATTTGAAAATTTTCCATACTACCATTGAAATTTAATAACAATTCATATATAATGTTTTTAGAAAGAGAACAAGTTCGTAACTTGTATGTGATTCGCTCCACAAAAGTGTCGATTTTATCGGCACTTTTTATTTTATATTTTTGTTATAATTCCGATATAGAAAAATCGACTGACAAAGGTATAATTCCTTTTATCAGTCGATTTTCTGTATAAAAACTATTTAAACTGAAAGCTGTAATTATTTTTCAAGAATTTCTCTTGCAACAAACACACCGCTTGCACTTGCGTGTGATAATGAATGAGTCACACCACTGCCGTCGCCGATAATGTAAAGACCTTTATGCAGTGATTCGAGGTGATCGTCCACCTCAACCTCCATATTATAGAATTTAACCTCAACGCCATAGAGCAATGTGTCATCGTTAGCTGTACCGGGGGCAATATTGTCTAATGCATAAATCATTTCGATAATGCCGTCAAGGATACGCTTAGGCAAAACAAGGCTGAGATCGCCCGGAGTTGCCGATAAAGTAGGCACAACAAGACCCTCTTCTATTCTCTTTGGATTACTGCGGCGACCTCTGATTAAATCGCCAAAGCGCTGAACAATAACACCGCCGCCGAGCATATTGCTGAGTCGTGCAATGCTTTCTCCGTAACCGTTGCTGTCTTTGAACGGCTCTGAAAAATGCTTGCTAACCAATAAAGCGAAGTTTGTATTTTCTGTCTGCTTTTCTTTATCCTCATAGCTATGACCGTTTACAGTGATAATTCCATTTGTGTTCTCTGTAACAACACTGCCCTTTGGATTCATACAGAATGTGCGCACATTGTCCTCAAACTGTTCGGTGCGATATACAATTTTACTTTCGTAAAGTTCATCTGTAAGATTTGAGAAAATAACGGCAGGAAGTTCAACACGAACACCTATGTCTACACGATTTGACTTTGTAGGAATTTTAAGGTCGCTGCAAACCTTTTCCATCCACTTACTGCCACTGCGGCCAACAGATACTACACACTTTTTACACTCGTAGTTCTCGTTTGATGTATCCACAATGTAACCCTCGTCATTTTCGCCGAGCAATTCAATATTGGTGACAGGAGTGTCAAAATAGAAGTCCACCTTGTCCTTTAAGAAATTGTATAGGTTGTTGAGCACAATATAATTTATATCAGTGCCGAGGTGACGAACAGAAGCGTCGAGTAAATTCAGCTTATTCTGCAAGCAAATCTTCTTAAAGCCTGAGCCTGCGGTTGAATAGAGCTTTGTGCCCTCGCCGCCGTATTCCATATTTATTTTATCAACATAGTGCATAAGCTCAATGGCCTTTTTCTTGCCGATATATTCATATAAAGTACCGCCAAAATCATTTGTGATATTGTACTTACCGTCAGAAAAAGCACCTGCACCGCCAAAACCACTCATAATAGAACAGGTTTTGCAAGAGATGCACTTTTTTACCTTATCACCGTCTATCGGGCATTTTCTTTTTTCAAGCAAATGGCCTTCTTCAAAAACAGCTACCTTTAGCTCAGAATTATTTGTTACCAATTCATACGCTGAAAATATACCGCCCGGACCTGCACCAACTATAATAACATCATAATTTTTCATAAATTTACTCCTTTATTCATCTTTAAATAAATTGTAAAGGCAAATAAAAAAACCACCACTAAACAATAATACTATACCCCTACCAAGGAGATTATAGCAAAACTGTTTAAGGCAGTTTGTAGATACACTCGTCCGTATTACAAGTTTATATAATCTTAAACCTAAAGTATTATAGCAGATAAAGTCTAAATCGTCAACACCTAAATATATTCTTTTTATTGACAAATTTCACAAAACGCGCAACAAGCTTAGGTGCGTTGGAATTTACGGTTTAACTCACAAATTTTAGTTTTAGAAAAATTTAAAATTTAGGTCAACCCTTTTTAAAGGGTTGACCAAACTTTTTAATTCATGGCGAAAAGTTTAGCATTTACCTCACTTTGTTGCCCGACCAATAAACCCAAATCTACAATTTATTTCAACTCCACAATAGTTACGCCGCTTTCGCCCTCGCCAAAAACGCCGAGTCTAAAACTTTTAACTGCCTTGTGAGTTCTCAGAAATGATTGAATTTCTCTTCTCAGTACGCCTGTACCTTTTCCATGGATAATAGTAAGCTGATTAATATTCATAAGTACGGCATTGTCGATTGCCTTGTCAACAATCATAATTGCGTCAAAGGCAGTTTCGCCACGAACATCCACTTCCGTAGTCGGGCGCACATCAAGCGTACTATGCACATTTCTCTTTGCCGAATACTGCGGCGGCTGTTGCTTTTTCTCTTTTATAAGTCTGAGATTATCAATCTTAACCCTTGTTTTTATAATGCCTGCCTGCACAAGTACCATTCCGTCCTTTGTCGGCGGCGCAAGTACGGTCGCATTTTTGTCAATGTCAAAAATAAGCACACTGTCGCCCACCTTGAGCGGTCTTGGCAATTTGTATTTTTCGCCCTCCGCCTGTTTCTTAACAACTGGGTCGGCATTTGTTTCCATTGTATTGAGGTTTTTCTTGAGCTTTGCTCGAGCCTCGGCAGACATATCCTTTGCTTTTCTCGCCTTATCAAGTTCTTCCACCAAAGCGTCAGCCTGCGCCCTCGTTCTTGAAATAATACGCTGAGCCTCCTGCTTTGCTCTCTCAATTTCTCGCTCAGCATTTTCTTTTGCTCTGCGAATTTCATTTTCAGCCTTTTGCTTTTCGGTATTAGCCTTTGCAGTAAGTCGGTTTGCGTTTTCTATCTGCTTTTCAAGGCTTTGTCTGCGTTTTTCAAGTGTTCCGACTACATCTTCAAACTGTCGGCTTTCGCTTGAAACAAGCTCCTTTGCCCTCTCAACAATTTCATCGTCCATACCAAGTCTTTTTGTAATAGCAAAAGCGTTACTCTTACCGGGAACGCCGATTAAAAGTCTGTATGTCGGTCTTAAAGTTGTAACATCAAATTCACAGCAAGCATTTTCTACGCCCTCGGTACGCAAAGCATATTCCTTAAGCTCTGCATAGTGAGTAGTGCTCGCAATTTTTGCGTGTTTATCCCTGAGTTTTTCAAGAATAGCAATCGCAAGCGCCGCACCCTCAACAGGGTCTGTGCCTGCGCCAAGCTCATCTATCAGCACAAGCGAGCCTGCATTTGCGATTTTTATAATTTGAATAATATTTGTCATATGTGCCGAGAATGTAGACAGCGACTGCTCAATACTCTGCTCATCGCCTATATCTACAAGCACCCTGCGGAATACCGAAAGTTCGCTGTTATCTGCACAAGGCACAAGAAGTCCGCACATAGCCATAAGGGTGAGCAAACCGAGAGTTTTTAATGTTACGGTCTTGCCGCCTGTATTAGGACCTGTAATTACAAGTGTATCAAAATTCTTTCCGAGAACAATATCAACAGGCACAACCTTATCTTTATCTATAATCGGGTGTCTTGCCTGCTTTAAATCTACAATGCCTCTGTCATTCATAATCGGCATTGAGGCTCTCATATTATACGCAAGGTTTGCCTTTGCAAATACAAAATTAAGTATAGCAAGGTTTTTGTAGCTTGCTATGATTGCGTCTGCGAAATCACCTGCATTTGCGGAAAGCTCAAACAAAATTCTCTCGATTTCGTCCTCTTCTTTTGAACGCAAAAGTTTAATATCGTTGTTTGCCTGCACAACGCCCATCGGCTCAATAAATACGGTCGCACCGCTTGCCGAGGTATCATGCACAAGACCGGGAACACTGCCCCTGCACTCACTTCTTACAGGCACAACATATCTGCCGTCACGCTGAGTTACGATAGCGTCCTGCAAATACTTGAGATACTGCGTGCTGTGAATAATTTTATCGAGCACTTCTCTTGCCTTTGATGAGGCTGTTCGGATTTTTCTGCGAATATCCGCAAGGGTTGAGCTTGCCTTATCCGATATTTCATCTTCACTTATAATAGCGGTTGTAATTTTCTCTTCAAGAAATTTATTTGATACAAGACCGCTGAAATATCCGTCAAGTGTGGTTTCGGTTGATGCAAATTTTGAGTGCCATTCCTTTACAGAACGGATAATTCTCAAAGTTTCGGCAATCTGCAAAAGCTCGCCTGTTGAAAGGCAGCCGCCTGCCTCTGCTCTGCGCAAGGCATTGGCACAATTTTTAGCACCGCCAAAGGACGGTGTGCCGTATTTTCCGCTTAAAACAACTGCGTCATCTGTTTGTTTTAGCAATTTTTTAACTTTTTCAAGTTCAAACTGCGGTTCAAGCGACAAAGCCATTTCCTTGGCATCATCAATACTCGTTTGATCCGCAAGCAGCTTTAAAATCTTGTCGAGTTCAAGAGTTTTATAATGTCTGTTCATATAATCATACCTAAATTTAACTTATAGTTTTATAAAAATTAAGCGTTGAAAAATCCTTTTCAAACATATATTCCAAATAATTTTCGCTTGCCTCGTTAAGCACATCAAGGTCGCTTTCGGGCAAAGCAAATGAAAACAGTTTATTATCATCGGCATATATCGTATGCCTTAAAGCCGTAAGAGATGACGGATTAAGTAAAATCTTCATTTCGCCGTTTTCGTGGTGACACTCGGCACACTCTATTGCTCCGCTTTTGGGTAAAAACAGCATATTGTCGCACGAATATTCACCGCACACCCTGCACATTCTCAGGTCAGGCATATATCCTGCAAGGCTTGCAAGGCGCATTTCAAGACATGGCTTTATCAGCTTAGCCGAGCGCTTGTTTTCAGATAAAAGATAAAGGGAATTTAAAATCAATTTCAAAAATTCTTCGGCATTTTGCTCACGAGGGCAAATTGTAATTGCGAGTTCGCAAAAATACTGCGCAAGGCAGGTTTTTACTACATCGCCCCTAAGTTTAGAAAAAATCCTTTCGGGAATTGCATCTCCGATTATGTAGCTCTCCCGACCTTTATATACGGTAAGTCGGGAGTATGTGAGCAAGGAGGTTGCCGCACACTTTTGGTTTTTGATATTTTTTGCACCACGAACAAAAGCCTTGATAATACCGTTTGTTGCGGTCAGAGCATGAACAAGTTTATCCTGTTCACCTATACTTTGCTCTTTCACTATCAGTCCCATCGTCCGGAATTTCATCGGTTTCCTCCCTCAGAATCGTATCTGCGCCCAAATCCTTGGTATCCTGAATACCCTTATACCTCAAATAATCAAGTACCGTACCTGTTGTGCAAAAAGCGTTCCACATATACCATTCATCCATAAAAACACCTCCGTTTGTAGTGTTTCACGAATGAATGAATTTATATTATGAAAATTATTACAACTGTGTTTTTTGGAATTTTTTCTCATAAAAAACAATAGTCATATTATCATGCAGCTGTTCTTCTTTGCCTGTTCTCAAATATCCGAGCTTTTCATATAAATAGCACAATTTTTTCTCTTGCTTTATGGTATCAAGTGTAAAGCAACTGATATTTTTATAAGCTTCCTCAATGCACTTCATAGCAAGCTGTGCATAACCGTAATTTTGAAATTGCGGAAGTATAAACAAAGGTGAAATTCGCCTTGTGCTTTTATCAATTTCAACAATCCTTACAGCACCTATTATTTCTTCATCTTTCATAATAAAATAATATTTTGTAAAAGGTTGCCAAAATTTGTTCTGTATTGCTTCCACCGTTTCACAAGCAGGGTTTGTATCATAATCACGATACCTTGTTAAAATATCATAAAAAGCTATTCTTTGCATATCACAAATTTTTTGGGCAATCTGCAAAATCCGCTAATTTTATATATATGCTCATCAGTCAAAATTACTTTCGTCAAAGCCAAAGTTCTGCAAAAGCTGCGCACGGTTTCTCCAATCCTCTTTTACCTTTATCCACACCTGCAAAAATACTTTGCAATCAAAAAATCTTTCCATATCCTGTCTTGCAAAGGTGCTGATTTTTTTGAGCATTGCACCGTTTTTGCCGATAAGAATACGCTTATGCGACTCTTTTTCGCAGAAAATTGTTGCGTCAATGTCGAGTATGCCGTTATCTCTTGTTTTCATTTTTTCAATAACAACGGCTGTACCATGCGGAATTTCGGCATTGCAAAGTCTTAAGATTTTCTCTCTGATAATTTCAGAGGCAATAACTCTTTCGGGCTGGTCTGTAAGGGTATCGTCTTCAAAGAAATGGCCTCCCTCGCTTGCCTGCTTTTTAAGCTCTTCAAGCAATTCGTTCATACCGTTGCCGTCACTTGCGCTGACAGGAACAATAGCCTCAAAATCGTATAGCTTGCTGTATTCAAGAATTTGTTTCATAAGAATTTCTTTATCCTTAATCATATCAATTTTATTGATAACAAGGATTGCGGGCATACCGAGAGCCTTAAATTTATCAATAAAGTCAAGTTCGGTCTGTACGGGGCTTTTATCCGCCTCAACAACGAGCATACAGCAGTCAACGCCTCCGACAGACTCGTTTACGGAACGAACCATATACTTGCCAAGTGAATTTTTCGGCTTGTGCATACCCGGTGTATCAAAGAAAACAAGCTGATACTCGCCCTCTGTAAGAACACCTGTAATTCTGTTTCTTGTAGTCTGGGGTTTGCTTGACACAATTGCAATTTTCGTGCCGAGAAGTCTGTTTAATATTGAGCTTTTACCAACATTCGGTCTGCCGACTATTGCTATAAAAGCTGATTTATCATTAGTATACATAAATTTCTCCGTTTTAAAAAATTAGGGGCAAGCAAAATGCATTACCCCTTTGTTAAATGTCTGTTTTTTAATTTTATAAATTTTTCTTTAATTCCCACAGGACCAAGCACAACAAAAAATGCTGAAATCACCGCTGAAATCACAAGAAAAATCAGGTAAAGCAAATTTTCGGTAAAAAAGGCAAATATTCTGCCTATTACATTAAAATCAAGAAAAAATATACACGCAATCGCCACTGCACCCATAGCCACAATAAGCACCGCTCCGGCAGCCGCATCCTTGGCAAACTTTACAAGAGGCTCGTATCTGTCTGCAACAAGACCGCACAAATCCTCTATGCAGGTGTTGACAGTTTCAAGTGCCATAACCAAAGTTATGAGTAAAACAAGTACCGCATATTGTGCAGGTGAAAAGGAATAAAACAGCGAAAACAGCAAAACATAAATTCCTGCCACTATATGAAATCTCATATGTGACTCGCTGTTTATTGTTCTTATAATTCCTTTAAACGCACATTTAAAGCCGAAAATTTGTTTTTTCATAGTTTACTCAAGCCATATCGTCATCAACTATGTAGCTTGAAGATGCGGGAAGTCCGAGCTGTTCCATAATAAGCTCCTCTTTCTCACGCATATGAACTCTCTCCATATTATCAATATGGTCATAACCGAGAAGATGAAGTACACTGTGCGCTGTAAGGTAACCAACCTCACGCTGAAAGCTATGTCCGTAAAGCTCGGCTTGATCTCTTGCTTTTTCCATAGAAATTACAACATCACCGAGAATCTGTGCTCCTGTTTCAATATCCCTGTCATACACACCGTTTTCGCCCATTGGGAAAGAAAGCACATCTGTTTCAATATCCTTATCTCTGTACTGCTTGTTAAGCTCCTTAATCTGCGCATTGTCAACAAATGTTACGCTAATCTCAGCCGGGCCTTCAAATTTCTCAAGTTTTAATACGGCATTGCAGCAGCGTCTGACAAGCATTCGGATACCTGTTGGAATTTTAACAGCTTTTTGTTTGTTTGTGATTACTACTCTGATTTTGTTATCTGGCATTTTGCTCAAATCCTTCCGTATTATTTTTAAGTTTATATAAAATAAATTAAGTCCTTGTTCAGTCACGATCTCTCGTGTTTTCGTATTTTGCATAGGCTTTAATAATATCCTGAACAAGCTTATGGCGCACAACATCTTTTTCGTCAAATCGGCATAAGCCAATGCCGTCTATGTTTCTTAAAATTCTCATACAATCTTTAAGACCGCTTTTAGCGCCCCTTGGCAGGTCAATCTGTGTAATATCACCTGTAATAACCATTTTGGAATTAAATCCCAGTCGGGTTAAAAACATTTTCATCTGCTCACAGGTGGTATTCTGCGCCTCGTCAAGAATAATAAAGCTGTCATCAAGAGTTCTGCCTCGCATATACGCAAGCGGCGCAACCTCAATATTGCCTCGCTCAACATACTTTTGATAGGTCTCGGCACCGAGCATATCAAACAATGCATCATACAAAGGGCGAAGATACGGGTCAACCTTGCTCTGCAAATCGCCCGGCAAAAATCCGAGCTTTTCGCCTGCCTCAACCGCCGGTCGTGTAAGAATTATTCGATTCACAATCTTACTGCGAAAAGCTGTAACAGCCATAGCCACCGCAAGGTATGTTTTACCTGTACCGGCAGGGCCGACACCAATGGTTATTGTGTTGTCGGCAATGGTGTTGCAATACTTTTTTTGTCCGATGGTTTTCGGTTTAATCGGCTTGCCCTTGGAAGTAATACAGATGCAGTCGCCTGCAAGCTGTTCAATCTTGTCTTCACTGCCCTCATTGACAAGCGAAATACAATAGCGGACATTCTGGTCAGAAAGCGCCTCTCCTCTGTTGATGAGCTGCAAAAGACTGTCTATCACCTTGCCGGCTTTAGATACATTTTCAGCCTCACCGTCTATTTTTAATTCACTGTCACGACAGACAACCTTTACCGCAAATTCCTTTTCAATCAGTTTAATGTTTTCGTCAAAACTGCCAAAAAGAGCAACGGCATTTTCCATTCTGTCAATACTGATTATTTGTTCCGTAAAATCAAACCCTTGATAAACAAAATTTATATTTAAATTATAACACAATATTGATGAAAAAACTTATTAAATATAGTTTTTTTTACTAAAAAATTAAATTTTGTGAATTTTAACGAATATATAAGTTTGATTATATATGTTATTTGTAATTTTTCACTTTTGTTTGTGTAAATATTTGATTATAACTTGACAAAGAGGAGTATATGGTATATAATATTGCAGGTGTAAAGAAAACAACTTTACACTTAAGAAAAGTTTTACATGGGCAGGAGCATTTAATTTATGGAGAAAAATGTAGAAGTATCTTTACTTTTTGATTTCTACGGTGAATTGCTCAAGCCGAATTGCAGACAGGCGATTGACCTGTATTACAATGAAGATTTGTCGCTTGCCGAAATTGCTGCGCAAACAGGCATTACCCGTCAGGGAGTGCGTGACAGCATTAAACGCAGCGAGGAAAAACTTTTTGAGCTTGAAGAAAAGCTCGGACTTTTTAAGAGATTTGTTCAGCTTGAAAACGGACTTGATAAAATAGTTGCACTTTCGCAGCAGATTTACAACAATTCCGATGATGACACAATTAAAAAGCTTGCACTCGAAATTAATCGTACGGCAGGCACACTCAAAGAATAAAGGAGTGTATTTATGGCTTTTGAAGGACTTTCAGAAAAGCTAAGTAATGCTTTCAAAAAATTGAAGAATAAAGGTAAGCTATCCGAAAACGATGTTAAGGAAGCTATGCGAGAAGTCAGACTTGCTCTGCTTGAGGCTGATGTAAACTACAAGGTAGCAAAAGAGCTTACCGCAAAAATAACAGAAAGAGCTGTTGGACAGGATGTAATGGAAAGCCTTACTCCGGGTCAGATGGTTGTTAAAATTGTAAACGAAGAGCTTACAGAACTTATGGGCGGCGACAATGCAAGAATTGAGTTTGCATCTAAACCGCCAACAGTAATTATGCTCTGCGGCTTGCAGGGTTCAGGTAAAACTACCCACGCCGCAAAACTTGCACTTATGCTTAAAAATCAGAATCACAGACCGTTGCTTGTCGCTTGTGATATTTACAGACCTGCCGCTATTGACCAGTTAAAGGTTGTAGGTGCAAAGGCAGGAGTGCCTGTATTTGAAAGAGGTACACAGAACCCTGTAAAGACCGCAAAAGAGGCAATCAAAAACGCTAAGGATTACGGCAACGATGTTGTAATTCTTGATACAGCAGGTCGTTTGCACATTGACGAAGAGCTTATGGACGAGCTGAAGAATGTCAAGGCTGAGGTTGAGCCAAATGAGATTTTGCTTGTTATTGACTCAATGACAGGTCAGGATGCCGTTAATGTTGCAAAGTCATTTAATGAAAAGCTTGAGATTTCAGGTGTTATTCTCACAAAACTTGACGGCGATACTCGTGGCGGTGCTGCGCTTTCTGTAAAAGCGGTAACAGGCAAGCCGATTAAATTTGCCGGTACAGGCGAAAAGTTAGAGGATATTGAAGTATTCCACCCTGACAGAATGGCAAGCCGTATTCTCGGTATGGGCGATGTGCTCACTCTTATTGAGGATGCACAAAACAAGATTGACCAGGACAAAGCCGAAGAAATGGCAAAAAAAATGATGAGCAATAAGTTTGACTTTAATGATCTTAATGATCAGTTTGCTCAGATTAAAAAGATGGGCCCTTTAAAGGGTATTCTTGCTAAAATTCCGGGTATTTCAAATCAGCTTGATAACATTAATATAGATGACAGACAGATTGACTGGACGCAGGCGATTATTCTTTCTATGACTCCTGAAGAAAGGTCTAACCCTTCCCTGCTCAATCCGTCAAGAAAAAGAAGAATTGCAGCAGGTTCGGGCAGAAGTGTGGAAGAGGTCAACAGACTTATAAAGCAGCTTGAGCAGATGCAAAAAATGATGAAACAAATTAAAAATAAAACAAAAGGCACAAAGGGCGGCAAAAAGAGAAAAATGAAAAGGCTGCCCGGTCTTGGCGGAATGCCGATGGGCAATCTTCCAAAAAATTAACACACATTCAACCAAATACAATTTGGTGAATATAGATTTATAACATTTACGGAGGTAAAGAAAATGGCAGTAAAAATCAGACTTAGAAGAATGGGTTCAAAGAAAGCACCTTTTTACAGAGTAGTAGTAGCAGATTCAAGATATCCAAGAAACGGTCGTTTCATCGAGGAAATCGGCACATATGATATTCTTAAAAAGCCATCAGAGTTCAATGTAGATGCAGAGGCTGTTAAGAAGTGGATTGCTAACGGTGCTCAGCCAACTGACACAGTTAAGGCTCTTCTCAAGAAGAACGGCATTATTGAATAATCGGTAACGAAAGGGAAACCAAAATGCAGGAATTACTTACTGTAATAGCACAGGGTCTTGTAGATGATCCGACTGCTGTAAAGGTTACTGCCGATGAACCAAACGAAGACGGTACAATCGTATATCACATTTCTGTTGCAGAAAGCGATATGGGCAGAATTATCGGTAAGCAGGGCAGAATTGCCAAGGCTATCCGCACAATCGCTCGTAGTGCAGCTATCCGCTATGAAGAAAAGATTATGGTTGAAATCGACTGATAACTAAAGAGTTAAAACCTCCGATTTATGTCGGAGGTTTTATTTTTGGATTTTATGCAAAAGTTTAGATTTATAGATTTAAAAAAGGTTTTTAGTCAATAGTTGGAGTAAATTATGGTTTATCAAATTATCGGTCGGACAACAAAGTAAAGAAAAAGCAAAACTTTCCGTCCCGAATATAAAAGTTTGGTCAACCTTTTCAAAGGTTGTGGGGGTGGGCAACGCCCACAAAATCTTTCACTTATTGCAAATTCTTGATAGCCAAACGGCTTGCCTTTTGGCGGCTTGGACATAACGGCGAAAGCCTTTAAATTCAAAAGCAAAATTAAATGTGAAAGCAAAATAAACAGGAAAAGTCACGCTACTAAAACTACTGATTTGCCCTTTTCAAGGGCAAATCAGTCACACACGAAAACTTTTGTGTCTTTTAGAGTATATTTTCTCTAAGACTGCTCAATCGTAACTTTCTCGCTCTATGCCACTCATTAGTCTTAACTTTTGTTTTATCTTAAAATCTTGATTAATCTAAAATTTGGTTATTACACTATTTTGATTATAACTGTTTATGTATGTTTCAAATTAGCGTTTTTAATGTTTTATGGGCTCTGCCCAAACCCGCAACCCTTTAAAAAGGGTTGACCTAAATTTTAAATTTACTAAGCTAAACTATATTTGTTAAACTATAAATAAACACCAAAATCAAAACCCGTAGTGCTAACTACGGGTTTAATTTATGATTCTGAAATTGTAAGATTGGCTTTATACGAGCCGGACACCCAACACGAGGACGCATTATTAATTGTAAAGGTTACAGGCATAGAAACCGAACCTTTCATACCGTCAGATTCGGAAATATCAATAACCGCCGTAATGTCTGACGCATTGAGAGAATCAATTTGGCTGCTTGTGCCGTAAACTGTAATCTCAAGATTTTTTTGCGTAACCTCCGCCGAATATCCTGAGGCAAGACCCTGTACCATAAATTTCTCAACAGTCAGCTTTTTGCTCGAAAGTGATGACAAATCAAGCGTTACCTTTGCTGTTGAAGTATTGCTTATATTCTTGCAATCGGTCGGAATTTCAACGGCAAGGTCAAATGTCGATTTATTATTTGTAAGTGTTGCGAAATCAATCGGAGCAAGACTTACAGAATCGGTTTTGCTCAATACATCTTCTGTACCGGCAAGGAGTATTGATGACGGTTCAATAGAAATCATATCATCAGTTATCTCCAAGCCTGAAGGCATATTAGTAAATGTCGGTTTAAGGCTAACTTCTTTTTCAGGAAGAACAGAAATTGCCGCCTCAACGGATTTGAAATCAAGTGAGAGCAAATCTGTATTTATCTCTTTTCCGTCTGCATCGTACAAAATAATGTCGGCATTAACCTTTCGTGAAGAATTAAGCGTGCCGTCAATATTAGCGCTTGCAACAACCTTTGCTATTTTAGACACCTCAGACTGAGGTCCTGTAATATAAATAGTTTTAGATGACAAGGTTGTTGACGCATAGTAGCCGTCATCTACCTTATAAACTACATTTTCCTGAATATCAAAAGTTTCTTCTCTGAGATAATCAATAAAAACATCAATAGTTGACGGTTTTATTGATGACGAAATCTGAAAATCGCTGTATGGGTTATTCTTTGAGGCATTAAGATACAATGTGTAATTCCCGGCTGAATCTACATAATTTGCGGTAGCTTTTACCGTAATGTCAGATGGCTGCAAAGAACCAACCACTGCCCTATTGCCTGTAACCGTAAGTGATGCGGTATGATCGCTGCCCGAAAAAACCTGCAAACCGTTATTTACCGCCTCGTCAGACAATTCAACCTGAACAGGTATACCCGATATAGTTAAACTTGTATCGTTGCCTGTACTTATACTCATATAAATCCATATTACAAGCGAAATAACTATTGAAATTATAAATAGAAAATTTGTACTTTGCAAAAAAGCCTTAAATTTAGATCTTTTGCTTTTATTATTTTTCATCCGACTTCCTCCTTATCTTTTGGAGTAAACCGGCAGCCATAGAATCATCATCAAAATTCTCAAGGAGCAGCGACTCAAGTTTGACAACGAGCTCATCTCGTGTAAAGTTGCGCAGAAGAACACCGTTGATAGCAAGAGAAATAACACCTGTTTCCTCGCTGACAATGAGAACTACGGCATCGCTCTGCTCACTGATGCCAAGTCCTGCTCTATGTCTTGTGCCCAAATTTATATCAACATTCTTGTTGTCTGTTAAAGGAAGAATACAGCCCGCCGCAAAGAGCTTGCCATCTCGCACTATGCTTGCACCGTCATGGAGCGGAGCTTTGTTGAAAAATATATTTCCAAACAATGCAACAGAAGTATCGGCATTAATTATCGTGCCTGTTGCCGCAATATCAGACAGCTTTGTTTCTCTTTCAAAAACAAGCAAAGCGCCTGTTTTAGATCTTGAGAAAAGCAATGCTGTATCGGCAGCATCTATAATAGACTTTTTAACAGCCTGTTTCCATTCGTCACTTTTTTCTCTATGAGTTATCAGCTTAATATACTTTTTGTAAGTATTATTTCTGCCCATCTGCTCAAGATACTTTCTGATTTCAGGCTGAAATATTATTGCTACCAATATAACCGCCGCCTCAAAAAATGTTCTCAGCAAAGAAGTCAGCATCATTAGTCCAAAGAGTGAAGAAATCAAATATATAATAAGAAGTGCAACAACGCCCTTTAACAGCTGAGCTGCACGAGTTTCTTTTACGAGCTTGAAAAGGCTGAAAATAATGAAAGCAATAGCAAGAATATCAATAATATCACGAATTTCAATAGTTTTTAATACAGCAAACACATTTTGAATCCACTCCATTATTTTAACCTCCTCTGTTTTTCATTACTTTATTTTAACACACAATCGCATTGAATTGCAACCTTTTTTACATTCTTTTGTAATAATTAATTTGACTGACTGATTTAACAAGATAGTTGACTTCATTTTGAGTTGAAAATGACGAAATCACTGCTCGAACTGTTCCTTTTTCGAGTGTTCCAAAGCACTTATGAGCAAGCGGCGCACAATGAAGTCCTGCCCTAACCGCAATATTAAATCTGTCATTAAGAATCTGCGCCGTTCTTTCGCTGTCAGTATCTTTCAAATTAAACGAAATAACAGGTACAAACTGCTTTTCGTCAGGTTTTGGAGTATAAAGCTCTATATTTTTAATTTTTCGCAGTCCGTCATAAAGATTTTGAGCGAGTTTTATTTCATAATCAAATATTTTTTGCGGAGTTTTATTCAGAACATATTTAATCCCCTCGTTAAGTCCTGCTATTCCGAGTAAATTATGAGTTCCGCTTTCAAATTTATCCGGTAAAATTTCAGGTTGGTTTATCTGTGCCGAAAGACTGCCCGTTCCTCCCTGAGTCAGACTTTCGGGGATTACCTCACTGTTTATTATAAGCAAACCCGTACCCATCGGCCCGTATAACCCTTTATGCCCAGCTGTGCAAAGAAAATCTATATCTGAATTTTTCATAGAAATCGGTATAATTCCTGCGGTTTGAGCGGCATCGGTGCATAACAATATGCCGTTTAGCCTGCACAAAGCCGCAATTCTTTCTATCGGCAGGCGCACACCAAATACATTAGACGCATGGGTACAAATTACAAGTTTTGTATTTTCTTTAAAAGAATTTCTGAAATTGTCTATTGTTTTTTCAGTATCGCCAAATTCAATTTCAGCAACTGAATAGTCTACTCCCTTAGTTTTGAGATATTCAAGCGGACGAACTACGGCGTTGTGCTCATAAGAGGAAATCACCGCATGGTCGCCTGATTTTAATATGCCCTTAATTACAGTATTAAGAGCTGTTGTGCAATTATTTGTTATAATTACATTCTCCGGATTATCTATATCAAAAAGCTCAGCAGCATTTTTTCTGCAATCATACAATACCTCCGATGCTTTCATAGCCATTTTATGACCGCCACGCCCCGGATTTGCACCAATCTGCGTAATTGCGTAATTTACCGCATTTACAACAGACCTTGGTTTTGGAAAGGTGGTAGCTCCGTTATCAAAGTAAATCATTCTAAATCAGCAGGATATACTCCCTGCACAGGTATATTCATAGCCTTTAAAATTTCAATGCTTTCTTCAATTCTGTTCACAACAAGTAAACTATAACCGCATGAGCCGTTTCTGTATTGCAAAGGAGTGCGTATTATCTGAGTGCGTATTCCTCGTCTTTTGAGTGCCTCTCTACCCCGTTGCGTATAAGTGAGAGTGCTAAAAACAAAAACAGATTTTTTCATATTATTCACCACTTTATAAATCTTAATTTTTATATTCTCCCTGTTACATAATATGAATTAATTTTTATATGGTTATTTTAATGGGGGTGTATTATTTAGTTGTGGTTTAGCGCACATAATTTAACAAATTTTAGAATTTTTAATAAGCAAAGCCAAAATCACGCTGCAATCATGATAGGTTCTATGATAAAAGTTGGGATAATAATGCTATCTTAAAAATTTTATCAAACAAAAAAGCCTTCACTTTGAGGGGAAGGTGGCATTTTCGCAAGAAAATGACGGATGAGGTGTCGCCGTTTATGGCGCTTTTCTTAATCTAAACTTTTATATAAAAGAACTCTTAACGAGTTTTACACCTCATCAGTCACTTGCGTGACAGCTTTTTTCTGCGAAAACAGCTTCCCCTTGATAACTCTGTTCTTAACCCCAACTTTTGACAAAGAACCTCATGATAAGACTAAACTTTCACATAGCAAAAGCGGCACTCACAAGGAGTGCCGCTATGCAATAACTTTTGGTTATTTAATTATTTAAGGAAAGAAGATGTACCGCCGATCTGGCCATCAATACCTGTAAAGCCATTTGCGCAGCATACATAAACTCTCATATTTGCCTTACCGATTTTTGAAACTGTAAGTGTTCCGTTTGTTACATTCTGAACATCACCTGTAACAGCGTCAACATATCTGCCGTTAGGAATATTCTTAAATGTAGCACCACTTGATACAGTTACAAGTGCAAGGCTGTCAATACCGTCTTCTGCACTTGTATAACGGCGGATATAAGACATATCGCCACCTGTTACATAAGAATCAGAAGCTGTGTACTGACCTTTCTGAAGAGCAGGGATAGCTCGTCTGATAGCATTAAGCTTTGAAAGGTGAACGCTGAGTGGGCTTGCAAGTGTTTCAGCAACAGTACCTGATGCTGTGTACTCGCTAAAGTCAGTAGCTGTTACATTACCCTCAAGATAATCGCCGTAGTAAGCACGACCTGTTGTTGAAAGAGGAGCGTTAGGACCAACATCAATAACTTCGCCCTTCTGGAACTCAACCTCTGAACCATAGTAAACGCATGGAATACCACGGAATGTAAACATAAGGTCAAGGTTCTCTGCCCAAGTCTGTGTGCCGCCTGCAAAACGACTCTTTTCATCAGGCTGTTCAGGAGCATAGTCATGAGAATCAACATACATTACATTGTATGTTGCATCATTATAATACTGGTCTGTGCTCTTAGCAAAGTTATAAGCACTGCTTGCGTTACCAAACATTCTGTGCATCTGGAAGTCAATACCCTCCATACCCGATGCCATAGATCTGTCAGGTGTGTGGTATGTAATACCGTTTAAGAAAGCATTTTCTGAAGTAGGTTCATCTGTAGGATCATCTTCTTCGAGATAATGATCAAATACAACATTCATATTGTTGTTGATATCTTCAGCAGAAGTGCCGTAACTCCATAAATCAGCCCACTTATTGTTTGACTCTTTCCAAGTGTAGTAAGGTGTAGATTCCTCTGCGTGGCCACGATACCAAATCTGTGTGTAACGAGTACAGATTTCGCCAAACATAAGGAAGTTGTTGTTACCCGATGCCTTTGCAGCAGCATAAAGCTGGTCATTGTACATAAGGTTAAGTGCAAGTCTTGGAATATGTCTTACTGTATCAACACGGAAACCGTCAACGCCCATATTGATATAGTCTGAGTATACATCTACGATGTGTTCTGCTACTGCCGGATTTTCTGTGTTGAGGTCAACACAGTCACCTGCGATTTGAGCAAATTTACAGGTCCAGTCATCCCAGTTAAGGCTCTGGAAATAACCTGTATGATAATAGTTGTTTGCATTAAATGTGTCAGAATTTGAAATCTTTGCAGAATCATAATCTTTTGCGTCCGGTAAGCTGCCTGTTGAGTTACCTACATCCGAAGAGTATGTTGTATTCTTCATAAGGTTAAGTCTTTCAGAATACTGAATTCCAGGCTTCTGTGCCCAGTATTCCTCTGCTGAATTAAGTCCGTATGTGTCAAGAAGCAAGTCTGTAGGAATCATTGACTCTTCAAGATTTGAAAGGTCTTTTGTTGTATCTTTTTCAAAAAGATTGCAGAAATAAGCCTCACCGAAGTTACCGGTATGCTGGAAAACTACGTCCTGAATAATCTTCATACCTTTTGCGTGAACCTCATCAATAAGATCCTGGTATGTAAAATCATCACTCTCATAACGAACATCAACGGTTGAGAAGTCCATAGCATGATAACCGTGATAATCATAGCCCGAACCGTTTGTAACTACAGGTGTAATCCATATAGCTGAAAAGCCAAGTGCCTTTATATAGTCAAGCTTGTCTGCAAGACCTTTGAAGTCACCACGCCATGCAGGGTCTGAATCAGGGTTATTTGCCTGTGTGTCATCCCAGCAATGAACATTGTTGCCTGTATCTCCGTCATAGAAACGGGTTGTCATAACAAAGTAGATAGACTCTTCACGCATATCCACTGAATCAACAGGGTCAATTTCATCAGGATTGTATTTTGTCCATCTCTTGTTTTTGTACCACCACTCACCGGTAGTTCTTCTTAATTCAGGTGAATACTGTTTGCCGTCTTTATCTGTAAAAATCATATTTACAGCCGTAACATCGTTGATTACATAAGTAAACCAACCGTTTGAAGAGGCAGTCATTTTTTCACCCGGATATGAATCTGACATTGCGCTGTTTGTTGGAAGTGAATTCCAAAGGTAAACATATGGCTGTGCAAGTTCACTGTTCTGATAATGTATAGTAATGCCTGTTTCAGCTGACGCAGCACCAACCTCTTCAGTTGTAGCGTCAGCGTCAGCAGCGTTTACAGATACTATGCCTGCTGTAATAACAAGCATTACAGAAAGTACTAATGCACACCATTTTTTAATCTTTGTCATAATAGTACCTCAATTTATTTTAGTTAATCGTCGTATGTTTTAAAAATTACTTTTCTGCAACCATCTTCTGAATCATTGTAGCGTCTATAACATCAAGAACACCGTTACCGTCAACATCACATGTCTTGAAATCATATTTCATACCGCTGTATTCAGCAATGATCATCTGGAGATATGTAGCATCGTTTACATCAACTTTGCCGTTACCGTCGCAGTCGCCAAGCATAAACGGAGTTGTTGTAGGCTGTGTTGTTGGTTTTGGTGTGGTTGGTTTTGGTGATGTTGTTGTAGGAATAACAGATGTAGTCGGCTGTGTTGTAGTCGGTACATTCGAATCAGCTGTATAAGTATAAGTCTTTGAAACCTTTGAGTTGTCAGAACCTTCAACATATACTTCAACTGTGTATGTTCCCTTTACTGTTGGTACAAATGAGTATGAATCGTTAAGTGTGTAATAAGGAATATTCTTATTACCGTTTGGATCTGTAACTACATACTTATAGAAAAGAAGGTTTGTACCTGTATTACCGCCGCCTGCAAGAACTTTAACTGTAGCCTTTGTGTTGAGCTTGATAAAGTTAAGATTAAGAGGTGTTACATTTTTAATAATAGGCTTAACGAGTGTTGAGTCATCTGCAACAGTAAGTGTGAGTGAACGCTCGTTTGTGTTGCCCTTTGTATCAGAATACTCAAACTTGATTGTATATTCACCAACTGCTGATGGTGTCCATACATACGAGTTTGTCGAGCTCATAGGAGATACTACCTTGCCGTTTACAGAAATCTGATAGCTGATAGTAGCATTTACAAGGCTATTTGCTGTTGTTGAAAGTGTAACAGCTGTACCTGTATAAATTGTGCTCGATGGGTCTGCTTTATAAGAAGTTACCTGAATATCACTTGTATCATATACAGACCAAGTATTTGTCTTGTTGTTGTAAAGGTCGCCTGAACCTACTGTAAGGTCATTTGACTTATTGCTACCTGAACTGAAGATAACATTCTTATAAGCCTTATTAGGAGTATAAGACCATACATTATCGCCGATTTCAGTCATTGGTTTGCCCGGCCATGCAGCGTTGCTATCTGTGGTGCTGTTCCACATATAGCAATATACATTTGACCAACCTGCATCATTCTGGCAGTAAATTGGTTTTGCATTGCCCGAAGAAGTTGACGGCTGTGTAGCCTGTGTCGGCTTAGTTGATGATGTTGCCTGTGTAGCTGAAGTAGCCTGTGTTGGAAGTGTTGTGCCTGAGTAAGCTGACCACTTGTTTGTGCTGAGGTCATAGATCTGACCGTTGCCTGCATAAGTAAGGTTGCCTGTCTGTTTGCCACTGCCGTTGTTGAAAATAACATTCTTAAAATCACCAGAAACTGTGTAAGCATAAACGTCATCTTCAACCTTTGTCATAGCCTGACCAGGCCATGTTGCGTTGTTGCCTGCACCATCTGTCCACATATAGCAGTACAGATTGGTCCAGCCGTTGTTTGCACGAACGTATACAGTATCGCCTGTTGCTGCTGATACTGCCATACTGCCTGCACAAACTGCTGATACTGCGAGCATAATACAAAGTATTAAGCTGAGTACCTTGTGCTTTGTTGTTACCATAAGAATTTCCTCCAAATTTTTTGTTATGGTTTTTGTGGATAATATAATTCCACATTCTGACAATTATATTATACAACAATGTTTGCTAACTGTTTTTTCTTTTGTGGAATTATTTGATTTTCTTGCAAACAAAATTATTATACAATATTTGTATACAATTAACAAAAAGCAAGTGATTTGCAAAAATTAATATCAATATGCACAAATGCAATGTGCATTTTTTGTGATAAATACTAATACCCTTTATTCTTGATTTTATCCCAATAAGCCTTGTATGCCTGCTCGTTTTTATTGTCGCCGTATTCGTAATAAACTCTGTCACGAATAATATCGGGCAAATATTGCTGATTTACATAATGATTAGGATAATCATGAGGATAGTTATAAAATTGTCCCTTATTGTTATTGTCTTCCCCATCGTAGTGCATATTTTGAAGTTGTCCTGGTACAGGACCGTAATTTCCGAGCTTTAAGTCCTGAGTTGCGCGATTTATTCCCATATAAGCCGAGTTTGACTTTGGAGCATTGCACACCATTACTACGGCATCGGCAAGCGGTATTCTTGCCTCAGGCAATCCGACTGCCTGAGCAATATCCACGCAAGACTTCACAATAGGAATAAGCTGCGGATATGCAAGTCCAACATCTTCACAAGCACACACCATAAGTCTTCTGCAAGCGCTCGGCAAATCGCCTGCCTCAAGCAAGCGTGCAAGATAATGCAAAGCTGCGTTGCTGTCACTGCCACGCATACTCTTTTGATAAGCCGAAATAATGTCATAATGCTCGTCGCCGTCTTTATCATATCGAACTGCGCTTTTCTGCACAAGCTCGCTTACTATCTCTTCGGTAACGGTTTTAACTCCGTCTTCCTCATCTGCCACAAGAATAGAAAGTTCAACCGCATTCATTGCTTTTCGTACATCTCCTCCACAACCGAACGCAATTTTTTTGCGGCAGCTTTCTGGAAAATCGACCTCTATCTCCTGTTCCTCTGCAATTATATCGGCGGCTCTTTTTACGGCTCTTTCAATCTCTTCGGGCGGTACGGATTTAAATTCAAAAACAGTAGAACGACTGAGAATTGCATTATAAACATAAAAATACGGGTTTTCGGTAGTTGATGCAATCAGGGTTATAGAGCCGTTCTCAATATATTCAAGCAAAACCTGCTGCTGCTTTTTGTTGAAATACTGAATCTCGTCAAGATACAGCAAAATTCCGTTCATTCCCGAAAAAGTGTTAAGCTCCGATACAACCTCTTTTATATCTGAGGTAGATGCGGTTGTACCGTTCAGCTTTTTCAGAGTTCTGTTAGTTCTTTTAGCTATATATGTAGCAAGTGTAGTTTTTCCCACGCCTGATGGGCCGTAAAAAATCAAATTTGGAATTTCTCCGCTTTCAATTATTTTTCGTAACGGCTTGTTTGGCCCAAGCAAATGCTTTTGCCCTACTATATCGTCAAGTGTTTGCGGTCTTATTCTGTCTGCAAGCGGAGTATTCATAGAGTAAACCTCGTTTCGTTTTGAAAATCATTATATAATTATAGTACATTTGTTCGCACAATTTGTCAAGAATTTTGGTAAAAAAATCCGTTCCGCCTTTATTTTGACGGAACGGAATATTATTCTTAAAGCGAATTATTTATTAAACAAATTATTCGTAAAGCGGATACTTTTTGCAGATTTCTTCAACGCCTGCTCTTACCTTGTCGGCGCTGTTTTCAAAATCATTGAGAACAAGTGTGATATACTCGGCAATCTTGTCCATATCTTCCTCGTTAAGACCTCTTGTTGTAACGGCAGCAGTACCGATACGAACACCACTTGTTACGAACGGAGAAAGTGGCTCACCCGGAATAGTGTTCTTATTTACTGTGATGTAGCACTCATCAAGACGAGCCTCAAGCTCCTTGCCTGTAACGCCTGTATCACGAAGATCCATAAGAAGTACATGGTTGTCTGTACCGCCTGAAACGAGCTTGTTGCCTCTCTTGAGAAGTCCCTCTGCAAGTGCCTTACAGTTAGAGACAATCTTTGCGCCGTACTCCTTGAACTCAGGCTTTAATGCCTCGCCAAAGCAAACTGCCTTTGCTGCGATTGTGTGCATAAGCGGGCCACCCTGTGTACCCGGGAAAATAGCCTTGTCAATCTGCTTAGCAAATTCTTCACGACAGAGGATAAGACCGCCTCTTGGGCCACGAAGAGTTTTGTGAGTTGTAGATGTAACAAATTCGCAGTATGGAACAGGGTTTGGATGAACGCCTGCTGCAACAAGACCTGCAATGTGAGCCATATCTACCATAAGATAAGCGCCAACCTCGTCTGCGATTTCACGAAGTTTAGCAAAGTCGATAATTCTCGGATAAGCGGACGCACCTGCTACGATGAGCTTTGGCTTACATTCCTTGGCGATTTCAAGAACCTTATCGTAATCAATTCTGTGTGTAACGCTGTCAACGCCGTAAGGTACAAAGTTAAAGTACTTACCTGAAATATTTACGGGTGAACCGTGTGTAAGGTGACCGCCCTCGTTAAGATTCATACCCATAACTGTGTCGCCGGGATTGAGCATAGCAAAGTAAACTGCTGTGTTAGCCTGAGCGCCTGAGTGTGGCTGAACATTTGCGTGTTCTGCGCCGAAAAGCTCACAAGCTCTCTTGCGTGCGATTTCCTCCACAACATCTACGCACTGGCAACCGCCATAGTAACGCTTTCCGGGATAACCCTCTGCGTACTTATTTGTAAGCAAGCTGCCCATTGCTGCCATAACAGCAGGAGAAACTATATTTTCGCTTGCAATAAGCTCAAGATTTCTTCTCTGTCTTTTAAGTTCAGCTGTCATTGCCTCGCCAACAGCAGGATCATAGCTGTTGAGGTAATCGAGTGCTGCGATATTAGTTTTTTCACTCATAATTATTCCCCTTTATCTAAAATAAATTTTAAACATCATAAACAGATGCTAAAGCCTTGTTTTTAAGTGCGTACAAATCATCAAGCGTACACACCTTGCCCGACTGATTTCTAAGCTCTGCCGCACCACGCATACCTTTAAAGTATCCTGCAATCAGTTTTCGTGCTTGCAGCATTGCCATATGCTCGCCCTTGTACTCAACCATTTTTTCAATGTGTCGGCACATAACATTGAGCTTTTCTTCAAGAGTCGGCTGTTTGAGAACGCAATCGGGATTTTCAAGATAAGCGTTTATTTGAGAAAAAATCCATGGATTGCCAAGTGTAGCTCGTCCAATCATTACAAGCCTGCATCCTGTGTAGTCCATTACTTCTTTAGCCTTTTGGGCAGAGGTAATGTCGCCGTTTGCAATAACAGGAATTGACACCGCATTGCTGACTTCCTTTATAATATCATAGTCAACAGGCGGCTTATAATACTGTTCTCTTGTTCTGCCATGAACTGTAATTGCCGCTGCGCCTGCCTGTTCGCAAATTTTAGCAACCTCAACTGCATTTACAGCTGAGTTATTCCAACCCTTTCGGATTTTAACCGTAACAGGCACATCAACGGTGCTCGTTACTGCTTTTACAATTTCTCCGCAAAGCTGCGGATTTTTCATCAATGCACTGCCGCTGCCGTTTGAGCTGATTTTAGGAGCAGGGCAGCCCATATTTATATCAATAATATCGGGCTTGTTTTCCATAGAATGTATAGCAGCATCAGCCATACATTTGGGATCGTCTCCGAAAATCTGAATACCGCATGGTCGCTCATAATCGGAGATTTCCATAAGTTCTTCGCTTTTCTTACTGTTGAAAGAAAGTGCCTTTGAGCTTACCATTTCACTTACGCAATAGGCAGCGCCAAATTCTACGCAAAGCTCACGATACGCCCTGTCGGTAACGCCTGCCATAGGAGCAAGTACGGCACGGGACTTAAATTCTACATTTCCAATTTTTACTTTTTCCATACTGCTCTCCTTATGAAGAATAAATATCTCTCTGCTCTCTTCTGCGTTCAAGCACATAAGATATTTTTGTACTGAGCAATACGAAAATCAAAACAATTATACCTACAATTACGCAAACCCAATATACAATACCTGCGGCATCATTGGTTTCGTAACGCTTTGTACTAACTTTTGAAGTTGAAAGCTGGGTAGGCGACACCGTTTCATTGACTACATTATTATTAAAATCATATTCTGTTGTTTCTTCGTAATACGGCTCTGTCGGTTCTTCGGTATATACAGGCTCCGTATATTTTTCTGTAACTTCTTCGGTATAATATTCTGTCGGCGGCTCTGTGTAAGGCTCGGTTTCGGGATAGGTTTCAGGCTCGGTATATTGAGTTTCTGTATATTCTGGTTCTGTATAAACCTCGGTTTCCGATACATCTCCGTCATCTATTCCGTCGCCGTCAATATCAACGGCATTTGTGCCGATTGCAGCCACAAACATAAACAATACCGCAAACAGCATACAGATTGCATATTTTGAAATTCTGTATTTTTTCATTACATTACTCCTTGCGGATACATATATTCAAATTATACCAAAAGTCGCAATATATTGCAAGCTATTTTTACATTTAATTATAACCCGTGTTTAAGAACCTCATAAAGCACATTGCCAAGCAGCTCTCCGCTGTACTCCGCCTCCTCTATTGTATTTGCGTCTGTTCCTATTTCTATAAGCAAAGAACCGTCACAAATATATTCGTTATAAGCAAAATAGCCGAAATTGAGCGGTCTTGTCATTCCGGGGTACATCTCTTCGGCTTTGTTTTGAATTTTCAGTGCAAAATTCAAGTTGTTTTCCCAATTCAAAAAATTCATTTCACCGTCTGTATCGCAGCCCGACAAAATCATAATTTGCGCCCCCTGCTTACCGTCATATGTAAATACAGGCTTTACCTTTTGAGTTTCAGTACCGATTGCGTCACGATGAATATCAATAATAACCTTAATATCCGTATTATTTTCCATAATGCTTTCGACCGTCTGCGCACTTCTGTCATAAGAACCGCTGTAAGTGGAATCATGTACTGTGGTATCGTGCATTGTCTTTATACCACGCTTGTTGAGCACATCGGTAATTGCATCTCCGACAGCCGTTACATTATAATCATTGTTCTGTGTGCGTGAGTAATAGCTTTCGTAAAAATAATCCACATCTTCATCCATATAGCTTTCGCTTGTATGGGTGTGGTAAATAAGCACCTGCGCCGAACCTTTTGAATCCACATCAAACGGCAACTCACTGCTTAAGGCGGACTCAAAATCATAATCAAGTCCCGTATTGTTTTTTACATATGCCGTACCGCATTTTACACCGTTTGCCCCGATATGCTCGGCAAGAATGTCATATACTTCTTCACCACTATGGTCGCTGAAAGAATCGTAATATCCTGTTTTATCCTTTTCACCATTAAATTTTCTTGTAATCGTTACAGGCTTGGTTGTCGGCTGTGTTTCCTCCTGCTTTTTTGGCTCTGTCCGATTTTCGTTTGTATTTGCAAGATTTGAAAGTTTATATGTACCGTCAGACAATGTGAGCGCCGCAACAGCGAGAGCGGCAGGCTTATCGCTTGCAAAACATTCGGGCAGTCTTTTATAAATGCAGAAAACGGCAGTCAATACAAGAACTATTGACGCCGTTATTTTTAATGCTCCTAATCTTTTCACAAAATCACCGCCTTATAAAAATATATGCCGATGATTTTAATGTATGACCAAATTGCTACATAAGAGATACAAGCTCCGATATATTAAATTCATTTTGCAAAGCGCCGTTGAGTGCAAAAGAAATAAGTCTTGAGGCTCTTTCTGTAAGCAAATCAATTTCTCGTGGAATAACAACCATCTGCCTGCCCTGCGGAGTTATTCTGCGCCTTGCTCTGTGCGGATCGTTTCCGCTTAATAAATCCGATGCAAAGGTAGCGGCATCTACAACAGTCGGCACTCCTATTGCAATTACAGGCACTCCTATGGTGTCCTTGTTAATTTTTGTGCGGTGATTTCCCACACCCGCCCCGGGTGAAATTCCCGTATCACTTATTTGCAGAGTACAGCCAAGCCTTTCAAGTCTGCGTGATGCAAGCGCATCTACTACCACAACGGCATTCGGCTTTATTCTTTTTACAATGCTTAAGATGTACTCGCCTGTTTCTATGCCCGTTTGTCCCGTTACTCCCGTTGCCATAACCGCAACAGGTCTTAATCTGTCAAGTCCCGTACTCCTTGCAATCTCTCCCGAAATATGCCTTGTCGCAAGCACCCTTGCGCTCGTTTTCGGCCCGAGAGAATCGGGAGTAATCTCCGGGTTTCCGAGCCCCACCACAAGCACAAGTCCGTTGACAGGCAAAAGCCTGCGGATTTCTTTTCCTATTGTTATAAGCCTTTCATCGGTTTCCGTAAAATTATCGGTAAGTGACGGAAGTTCAATCGTAATGTATGTTCCCTCTTCCTTGCCGAGCTGCTGCTGAGCTTTTCGTGTTTTTACCTCAAGTCTTGAAATGTCAAGTCCGTTTTCACTGTACTGCACAAAGTCAACGCCGCCCACATCTTCGCCTGCTATTTCTCTTGCCTCTACCGCAAGGTCTGTTCTCAGTTCCATAAAGTCGCCCCTTTTATCTGTAAATATTGCTATTATCTTGTGTATAAACAGCGTTTATATTCTTTACAAGAAAGAAAATTTTTGATATAATAAAATTTAATTTATATAAACAAAAAGGTGTGAATGTAAAATGATAAAATCACCTGTTATTAAGGCGATAACGGCAACAGTATCTGCACTTATGATATTTTCTGCTGTAAGCGTATCGGCTAATGCAGCAAGCATTGATAGCAATTCAAAAACATTAAGTAAATTTCAAATTAAAACTTCAGACAATGCAAAAAAAGATATTCCGCCTGCATACAGTTCAGTGGAGCTTGGCATTGTAAATTCTCCGAAAAGCCAAAAATACAACGATTGCTGGATATATTCCTCGCTCTCGGTGCTTGAAACAAAACTTTTAAAAAAAGATTTTACGGCTAATAATTTTTCTGCCGAGCATATGAACCTATGGGCAACAACAAAAAGCAACGGTAAGGGCTGGCAGCGCAATGTCACTTCCGATGGCTACGCATTTACCGCACTCGGATATTTAAGTTCCTGGCAAGGCGGAATTGAACAGAGCGACTTTGAAAGCTTTGCCGATGAATACAACCCCGACACCGATCTATCTTCTCTTGTTAATTACGGAGCAACTGCTATAAAGTATCTTGATAATTGCTCACGAGAAGAAATAAAGCAGGAGATTATGGACAACGGCTCAATTTATGCCGCATATTCGCATAGTACATTTTACGAAAACAGCGACAGAACCGCTTATTTTTGCCCGAAAGGCTCGCCAAAAGCTACGGGGCACGCAATAGCTATTGTCGGCTGGGACGATGATTTTGCAAAGGAGAATTTTAAAACCGCCAACGGTATTCTTCCCGAAAATAACGGCGCATGGCTCGTAAAAAACAGCTGGGGCAACTACAACAGCTTAAACGGCTATTTTTGGATGTCGTATGAAGACGCCTACCTTTTCAGCAGTACATTCAGATATAACTATGCCATTGAAGATGTAACACCGATTACCGATGATATAAAGCTGATGCAAAATGAAATTTACGGTGCTACCTACGAATTTAATTACATTGACTATGACAGCGTTACTTATCTTAATCTTTTTAATTTTTCAGAGGGATACAACAAGCTCGATTCGGTAATGTTTGAAAGCACTGCCAAAAATTCGGATTACGAAATTTATTATGTTCCTGCCGAAAATAAAACTCCCGTAAGCGATGAATCCAAATGGACATTGCTAAGCACAGGTACAGTTCCTTACAGCGGCTACTTAAATATTGACACAAACGATTTTGATTTGCCTGTTACATATGGTGCGATTGCCGTAAAAATCAGTAAAAATGAGGCAAGCGACAAAAACACTATCGGCGTTGGCGAATGGCTGAATAAATCGAACGGACAATTTGCCTTTATAAATGAAACCAAAAAAGGCGAAAGCTATATTTATAAAGACGGAAAAATGACCGATATTCTCGATTGGTACAAAGCCGAGCGAGATGATGACCTCGGCGGTACTTTTGTTATAAAAGCAATTACAAATAAAACCGAGCTTGCTGTAACTATGCTCGGAGATATTGACTTAAACAATAAACTTGATGTACTCGATGTTACGGATTTACAAATGGCAATTTCGGGCGGTTCAAATCTTACGGCTGTTCAAAAGCTGAATGCCGATACCGACCCAAATAATGAAATAAATGTAAATGATGTAACCCAACTTCAAATTATGATTTCCGATAAAAACTAAACAAAAGCAAAAATCACAACTGCTCAGCCGAACAGTTGTGATTTTATTTTATCTCATTTGAGGAGGATCGGGCATATCCGAGTCATTCGGTCTTTCCATTCCGTTCATATCTCTGCCACCCATACCGTCAGGGCCGCCCATTCCGTTTTTACCGCCCATTCCGCCTGAGCCATAAATAAGTGAAGTCATTTCAACCTCTGTTGAATACTCTCCTGCGGTTACTGTATAGGTCTGTCCCGTTGTAATTTGAGGACAGCTGATTACTACGCAAGCATATGTTTTGGTAGGAGTGAAAGATACCAAAACTTCTCCACTGCTGTTTTTAAGTGTAATTTCTCCGCTTGAGTTTGTATTGACAAACATTGAACCCTGCGTTGAGTTTTCGCCGAAATTCTGCGCCATCTGAGTTGAACCTGCCGCAACGAATATACCGCCTGTAATTGTTGCCTCGCCGTCATAATCAAGTGCACCGTCCGCTCCGCTTGTAGGGCCTGAAACATAGGTTTCTCCGCCTGTAACAGTGAGTGAACCATTAGAATCCACTCCGTCACCGTCTGCTTCTATTGTAATTTTACCGCCCGATATGGTAATAGATGCATTTGATGAGCTGAAATTATCTCGATCAAAACCACCGCCAAAACCGCTTTCATCTTTTCCGCCTGCGGCATTTATTCCGTCATCACTTGCTTTCAAGGTAATTGTGCCGCCCGAAATTTCAACCTCTGTTCCCTCTATGCCCTCATAGCTTTCAGTAATATTTACAGTGCCTCCGCTTATGCTTGTTTTGCTGTCTGCGTGAATACCGTCATCTCCGCTTGAAATTGTAAATGTGCCGTTTGTAACGGTAACATTTGTGTTTGAATGTAAAGCGTCGTCCTCGCAGTTCAGATTAAATGTACCGCCGCTGATTGTGAGATCTCCTGCGGCTTTTATGCCTTTCACACTTGCGGAATCCGTTGCGCTTGAGGAGCTTGAACCACTGCTTGAAGTGATATTAAATGTACCGTTTTCAATTTGAGCGGTAGTGCCTGCGTCTATACCGTCACCCTTGCAATTAACGGTAAAATTGCCGTCTGCAATATACACAAAGCCTTTTGAGGTATCGTCTGTATTCTCTGCGTGAAGTCCGTCTTTGCCAGAGGTAAGGTTGTAAGTGCCGCTCGCAATTCTTATGCTGTCTTTACCGCTTAATGCGTGGCTTGCCGCTGTAACTGTATATTCTCCGCTTGTGAGCTTTAAATCGTCCTTAGAAACAATGCCATGACCTTTTTCGGACGAAACCGTCAGCTTGCCCTCGCCGTTTAGAGTTATGTCATCTTTAGAAAATACCGCCGCATCTACATTATTATCGTCTGTCTGAACATACTCCCCTGTTGAGGCAAGTGTATTTTCGGAATCTTCCGTCGTTGTTACAAATACTTTATCCGCCTGCTTTACATACAATGCGGCGCTTGATTTGCAAGTAATCGAGGCATTTTGAGTACAATTTGAATTTTGGTTTTGCTGTCTGCGTCCACAATAATCTGTCCGTCTGCTGTTGTACCTGTTATTATGTATGTACCCTCGTCCTTGAGCGTAACCTTACTTCCGCTTACCGTTACACTGTCTGAACTTGCGGTTGCACCCGATGACGAAAAAGCAACCGTAACCGCCGAGCTTTCATCGTAGCCAACCTCTTTATCCCTGTCGGTAAACATTTCACTGTCGGTTGAGTCATCAGATACTGTTGAGGTTTGCGAAACATTGTCTGCTGTTGCCGTTGAGCCTGACGAGGTGTTATTGTCTGTATTTACACAGCCTGTTACACTTACCGCTACTATTAATGCCGCAAGCAAGGCTGCGAATTTTCCTTTATTATTATGATTAAAGCTCATTATTAGTTACCTCCTGCCTTGCCATACTGATTTCAAGATTGCCGTTTCTGCATCTTAAATCATCAATAAAAACTTTTTCATCGTTCGGGTTTTTGAGAGTAACATTATATGTCAGCTTAAACAAACTGCCCATATTAGCTGTTTTTACTGACACAACCTCTGACTTCTGAGTATATTTTTCAAAGAGGTCGTCAAAAACACCTGTATAGTTGAGATCCTCGGGAATGGTTATTCTTAATATTCTGTCCTGCTCAAGCCTTTTGTCTGCGCCGATATTTATTTTATTAAGCACAAACATTGCTAATCCTAAAATCAAGGCGAATAAAACGGCATATCCGAGGTAACCCATTCCGCAAATAAGACCTGCGCCCATTGCAAGGAAAATTGTGCCGATTTCCTTAGCCGTACCGGGTACAGAGCGGAAACGCACAAGGCTGAATGCACCTGCAACCGCTACACCTGCACCCACATTTCCGTTTACCATCATTATTACTACGCACACAACCGCCGGCAACAATGCAAGGGTTACAACAAAACTCTTAGTGTACTTTGTTTTATACGAATAAACAACCGCAAGAAAGATACCAATTACAAGCGCAACCGCAATGCAAAGTAAAAACTGCGGAACTGCTATTGATTCGGTTGTTGTACTGAAAATTTCTGAAAATAATGTATTAAGCATATTTTTTACCTCCGTTTGCTTTTTCGTGCATAATTGCAAGAGCCGTACCCGTTTTTATTTCCATAAGTGAATAATTCTTCTGCAATATAGGCGTACCGTAAATGCCTTTGCAAAGCGACAAATCATAATCACGCCAAAGAATATTGTTATCAAAGGTTACTCTGAAATCATAATCATTTTTTGAATAAAAAGCCTCTCGATTGTAAGAAATCACAACCTGCGGAGCAATGCCTTTGTAATGTTCAAGAAAATAATTGACTTCTCTTAAAATCTGACTGTCTGCCATATGCTCGTCACTGCATAGATAACGCATACTTTCACTTTCTGTCATTTCTGTTCTGCGTTTATAAACAACCCTTTTGTATTTTTTCTTGATTTCTATAAATGTTGTGCTGTCGTGCTTGGCAACGCCGTAGCTCCTCAGCCTGAGCTTTTCTTTGTAAAGCGGATGCTCAAGCGAGCGCCTTATAAGCAAAAAATCGGGTGTATCAAAATAAATGTTGCAAATTGTGCTTTTGCCGTACTTATCGGCATACATATATTTCTGCATTTCCTGCATAATCATTTCTTTTTGCTCGTTTGTCACAAGGTACTTTATTTCATAGCGCTTAAATACGCTTTGATAACTCATATTTAACTCCCCTTTTGTTTTGATGAGTATATTGTACCGTTGTAACTTTAAATGAAATTTAAATTTTACTTAAAATTTACCTTAAATTTAAAATAAAAAAAGAGGAATAGTTAGGACGGACTAACTATTCCTCTTTAAATTAGCAAACACCAAGTGCCGTTAGTGTTTGCTAACTTATTTGATATTGTATCAATAAATACATTATTTGTCAATTAAAACATAAATAAAATTTTATTTAACATCAAAACCCACTTCTTTTTGAATATAAGTAAAATAACTTACATCATCATCAGTATAAGAAGTTCTGTTGTTAAAACCTTTTTTTATATTAATATTTCTGTCAATAAAAATTCTTCTGCACCACATACATGCCCATGAATACGGCAATAAAATCGGCATTTTCTCCACAAAAGAATATTTATTTGCCATATATGTTTTATTCGGGAAAAGCGATGAAATAAAATTAACAAATCTTGATTTTTTTCTGCCTGTTTTAGTATTAACTCTTCGTCTTTCCATTTCGGACATAACCGCAACATCTACTCTGCCGAGCGTCATACTCATCAAGATAAACTCTTCCACATCGTCAAAATCTGTAATACTGCTGTCAGGCGAAAACCATTTTAATGAAATATCACGCAGTCTTTTCTCAAACAAGGTTATTCCTAATTTTTCAAACTGTTCACTCAAATATTTTTGATTAAGTTGATCCGAATATTTTTTATAAAATACATATTCGTCGGCAATCATTCTTATGCCGATTCCGCCTTCGGAAAAATGTTTTGCACTGTGAAGCAACATATAAATATAATAATCCTCAAGCGTCATTTCTTTTGAATAAGAATACCCGTCACGCACCTTAGCTTTTTCAAGTTGATTTTCTAATAAAGAATAATTTATATTATCCTTTTTTAAAAGCGAACGGTGCATTTCAATATACATAAACGGTGCTTTTACAAAATGATATTGTTGATCGTCATTTTTTTTAAATTTGTACCCGTTTTGTTTAAATATATTTTTTATACTGTCAATATCGTTTATATCAAACAAAATATCATAATCAGCAATCGAGCGGTCAAACGGATTTGGATAATCATTTTTAAGAAAATAACCTTTCATCGGCAGGTTATAAATCTGCTCTTTGTCAAAGCATTTCAGCAAATTCTCAATCTCATACTTCATTGCTGTATCAATATAAATCCAATGATTAAGATTATTTTTTGCATAAGATAACAATTCATCTGAAACCGAATATTTTTTTGACAGCATTAAAACAGCCTCATCAAAAATTGCGTCCATTCGGGTTTCATCTGCAATCCGTTTTATGCTTTCAAGGCTGCAATTCTCATAAGGCAACGGTGCCTCTGTATCATTAAGCACACTTGATACAAGTGACAAAAAATAGGAATATTTAATTTTTTCTGCCTCGCTGAGATGCTTTTTCATTATTTATTGCTACCTTTTCTTCTTAATTGATTTTCTCATTCTATGTGCGGAATAAAGCATACGCATTGGCGCTTTGATATACTCCCACGCTGACTTATAAAATCTGTATGAAAGCGAATTATCGGTATAGTGTTTTCCTTTTCGATAAAATGCGGTAACCACACCTATAATATTTTCGTCAGTAATTCCCCGTTCTTTATGAAACTGATTATCACCGCAAAAAATATATTTGCCATCTTTATCAAAACCGACAACTCTGTGCAAAACAAAATCGCCGTTACTTCTTCGGTATAAAGCAACATCAAGATATCTTAGCCTGCCATCAGGCTTTTTAAGAACCACAACATCTTCGCCACTCCTGAGCATAGGAAACATACTTGTTCCATGCGGAGTAAAAGTGACTGTGCCGCCGCTGCTGAGTTTCTCTTTAATTATCTCTATTACATCTTCAAGTTGAATTTCTTTATTATTCAAAGACATCTGCATCCTTTAGCTTATTGATAAACAAGTCAATATCAGCACTTGCTTTTTCTCTCGTAACATCGTATTCATCGAGCATTTTTTCAACAAGCTCTTCTTTTTCAATGCCTTTTTGGAGCTGCTCAAACAAAAAAGCTCCTGTTTCATTGAGATTAATTACTCCGTTAAAATCAAGAGTAAGACTGTTTACAGGTACTACCACATAAGAATCCGCTACTTTTCTTAAAGCAAAATCATCTTTAATCTTCATACTGACATCTCCCGAATATTTATAAAAAAATTGTCTTCACTTTTATTATATTGTAATATATAAAAAGCAAAAAAGCAAGTAATACAGAGAGTTTATAGTATACAAAAAGCTCCGCAGAATACTCTGCGGAGCTAAGTGATTAAGTATTAATTATCTGTTAAGATAAATTAGTTTTCTCTTCTTCTAACGAGGAAGAATACACCTGCAGCTGCAACCATTACGCCGGCAAATACGAAGAAGATTGTTGTCTCCTGACCTGACTGTACTGAGTTAGAGCCTGATGATGAACCATTTGATGAAGATCCATTTGATGATGAACCGCTGTTTGAAGAACCACCGTTTGATGATGAACCGTTTGATTCAGCAGCATCATTCTTAGCCTCTGCATTCTTAATCTCATCTGGGTTAACCTTTTCGCCACCCTTTGTTGGGTCTGTGCATTTACCAAGGATATCCCCGATTGTTGCCTGCTTCTTGTCAGCAACATCCTGAGTCATTGTTTCAGCCTTAACAAAATCCTCAAGTTTGAACTTTACATTAGACATTACAGCGAGTGGGCTGATCTTGAGTTCGTTGATAAGATCCTGTGTCTTATCTGTCTTACTTGTATCAGCAACACCCTCGTCAGAAACATAATCGATAAGGTAGTCAGCTAAAAGTGTTACATCTGTTGTACCGTCTGCAAGAGCTGAACCGACTATTTTTGATGTTGAAGTAATAACCTTCTGCGGACCACATTCCGGATGGTTCTTCCATGCAGCCTCAGTATCAGTCTTGTTGCTGTCCTTAGGGTTCTCGATCTTGTTACCTGTTACATACACAGTATCGCCAATGCAGTTACCGTTCATGATTGTGTTGTAAATCTGAGAACCTGTATCAGCACTGAAGATTACGCAATATAAGTTCTTGCTACCGGCATTCTGAATTTCTTCAGCGTTGCCTGTCTTTGTTATATCATAATAATAAAGATCGTCGCTTTCCTTTTTGCACACTTCTTTCTTTGTCTGCCAGCTTGGCCATTTACCTGTACCGTCAGCTCTCCAGATGTGGCAATAGATCGTGCTAAAGTTTTTCCAACCTGCACTCTTTACATCAAAGTAAATCTTTGTGCCGGCACCTACCTGTGACTCGTCACCTGCTGCTACTGCTGAAGAATCGTCAGCTGCTACTGCAGACTCGTCATTTGCTGCTACTGCGTCCTCTGCTTCAGCTGCACTTGCTGCAAATGCGCCTGCTGAAAGCACTAATGTTGAAGCAAGAGCAAGACTCATTACTTTTTTGAACATTTTAAATCTCCTCCATTGTTCTTTTAACTTTAGGAATATACTATTCCATTGGAATTATTATACATCAAATATTACAAAACTTCAATACTCTAATTTCTTTTTATCATCGTTTTAATATACAATCTTGCTGCACTGTTTTTAGTAGTTCTAAACAATAATAGCAATAAATTGCAAACTCCCAGACAACAAAAATCAAATTATGTGGATTTTGCAACATTTATGCCTTAATCATACCATATACAGTTTCTTTAACGATAGCAAGTGCTTCATCAATCTTTTCAGGATTTTTTGCTCCTGCCATAGCAAGGTCAGGCTTACCGCCGCCGTTGCCGCCCGCTGCCTGTGCAACAGCCTTAACGAGTTTGCCTGCATTTACGCCGAGTGCCTTAGCATCTTTACCGCAAGATGCGGCAAATGTAACCTTGCCGTCATTTTCGCAAGCAAGTACAACGATTGAGAGAGGAGCAACATCTCTTGTTCTCTCACACATTGCACGAAGTGCGTCAGCATTTGCATTGTCAATTTTTTTAGCAATAATTCTTACGCCGTTTTCAATTTCAGAATTAATAAAGAGGTTGTCAACCTGCATAGCAGCAAGTTTTGTGTTAAGCTCTGCAATTTCTTTCTGCTGATCATGAAGTAAGGTTGCAATCTTCTGTGCGCCCTCTTCAAGAGCCTTTGTATTTGAAATCTTGAGTGTTTCACAAACATTAAGTACAGTTTCACGAACATCGTTCATATACTGAAGAACACTAATACCTGTGATAGCCTCAATTCTTCTTACGCCTGATGCAACAGAGCCCTCCTGACGGATTCTGAACAAGCCGAGGCTTGATGTATTTGTAGCATGTGTACCGCCGCAGAACTCAACGGAGAACTCACCGATGCTTACAACTCGTACAACATCGCCGTACTTCTCGCCGAACAATGCCATAGCGCCGAGTTTCTTTGCCTCTTCGATTGGCATTTCCTTTGTAATAACAGGGATAGATGCAAGAATCTTCTTGTTTACAAGGTCTTCGACTTTCTTAAGTTCTTCATCTGTTAGAGCCTCAAAGTGAGTAAAGTCAAAACGAACCGAATGGTCTGTTACGAGCTGACCTGCCTGATGAACATGATTGCCTAAAACCTGACGAAGTGCTGCCTGCAAAAGGTGAGCCGCTGTGTGGTTACGCATAATATTAGCTCGTCTGTCAAAGTCAACTATTGCACGAAGTTCTGTGCCGACCTCAAGTGTGCCGCTCTTAACGGTACATGAATGGAGATATACACCCGATGCGTCCTTTGTTGTATCGTCAACATCAACCTCAAGTGTGCCTGCCTCCATTACACCTGTGTCGCCTACCTGTCCGCCGCTCTCTGCATAGAACGGAGTTTTGTCAAGAACTACAAGTGCGGTTTCGTTCTCGCCTACGCTGTCAACTCTTACGCCGTCCTTAATAATAGCAACAACCTTGCTGCCTGTATTAAGGTCTGTATAGCCGCAGAACTCTGTTTTAGCAATATCAGAAAGGTCTGTTGAATCCGAAATCCAAGCATCTGTGTCTTCTTTCTTTCTTGCATCTCTTGAACGCTGTTTCTGCTCTTTCAAAAGCTCGTGGAAACGGTCAACATCAACATCTATGCCCTGCTCCGAAAGAATTTCTCTTGTAAGGTCAATTGGAAAACCGTAGGTATCGTTGAGCTTAAATGCGTCCTCACCGCTGAGTACCTTAATGTCCTGATCATCAACAATGCCCTGCAAAAGTTTAAAGCCCTGGTCGATTGTTTTCTGGAAACTCTCTTCCTCAACTCTGATAATCTTTGTAATAAAATCCTGCTTTTCTCTTAATTCAGGATATGCCGACTCGTTTTCTTTTATTACAGTTTCGCAAACCTTATATAAGAAAGCATCTTTGTAGCCTAAAAGTCTGCCATGACGAGCAGCTCTTCTAAGCAAACGACGGAGAACATAGCCCTTGCCCTCGTTTGACGGGAGAACACCGTCACCAATCATAAAGGTTGTGCTGCGGATATGGTCGGTAATAACACGAAGTGAAATATCCTTTTTATCGTCCTCACCGTAATTTACACCTGTAATTTCAGAAATCTTCTTCATAATATTCTGAACAGTGTCAACCAAGAAAAGGTTATCAACACCCTGCATTACACAAGCAAGTCTTTCAAGACCCATACCTGTATCAATGTTAGGATGAGCGAGAGGTGTGTAGTTGCCGTTGCCGTCATTTTCAAACTGAGAGAATACAATGTTCCATACCTCAACAAAACGGTCACATTCGCAGCCTACATGACAATCAGGCTTACCGCAGCCCTTTTCATCGCCACGATCAAAGTAAATTTCAGAACATGGGCCGCAAGGACCTGAGCCATGCTCCCAGAAGTTGTCTTCCTTGCCGAGTCTTACCATATGAGATGGCTCAACACCGATTTCTTCGGTCCAAATCTTGTAAGCCTCGTCATCGTTTTCATAAATAGATACATATAGTTTATCAACAGGCATTTCGAGAACCTTTGTAAAGAACTCCCATGCCCAAGCTGTAGCCTCATGCTTGAAATAGTCACCGAAAGAGAAGTTACCGAGCATTTCAAAGTATGTGCCGTGGCGAGCAGTAATGCCTACTCTTTCAATATCAGGAGTACGAATACATTTTTGGCAGGTTGTAACACGCTTTCTCGGTGGTGTAACCTCGCCTGTAAAGTACTTTTTCATCGGTGCCATACCACTGTTGATAAGCAGAAGGCTGTTGTCGTCCTTTGGAACAAGCGAAAAGCTCGGAAGTCTTAAATGTCCTTTGCTTTCAAAAAATGAAAGAAACTTTTCACGAAGTTCGTTAAGTCCTGTCCATTCCATTAAAAATCTCTCCTTAAAATTGCAAAATAAAATCCTGCCCCATAAAAATGGGACAGGAGAATAATTCCTGCGGTACCACCCAAATTGGTGCTTAAACACCCTCTTTGAGTAATCTTACGATTACAATCTTTAACGCAGATATACGCTGTGCTTAGTCACACAGAGCTCAGGGGCAGCGTGCTGTAAACATTCATAAAGTCTTGCACCGACCGACTTCTCTCTGAAAGAACGAGATACAGCTAATCCCGTCAACGCCAATTACATATACTTTTTATTCAGTAGCATTATAAAACTAATTATTCACAATGTCAAGTGAATATCGGAAATTTTCTGATATTTTTCTTTTTTCGTACCGCAACAATCGCATTAATTTTGTTGCATATTGCGACACAAAATGATATAATACATTTATATATGTTTTTATATCACTTTGGAGGAGATTATTTTGAGTGCTAAGGTCACTTTACTTACTTACACACCGAATCCCGAAATGACGGTTGCAATGGCAGCAAAGCTCTGCTACTCACCGTCCGAAATATCAAATATAAGAGATGGTCTTACTGAGGAAAAGACCGCAAGTTTTATAGATATGCTCGCAAATATCGGTCATGGAAGTCCGTTTGAGCACGCATCCTTTACCTTTGGCATTGAGGGCATTTCAAGAGCTTGTTCGCACCAGCTCGTAAGACATAGAATTGCGTCTTACAGTCAGCAGTCGCAGCGTTATGTAGACGGCACAAAGTTCGATTTTGTAACACCGCCCGAAATTCAAAAGAACGAAAAAGCACTTGCCGCCTACAACAATGTCATTGAAATGCAGTCGCAGGCATACAGCGAGGTGCGTGACGCACTTGTTGCAGGATATATCAGAGAAGAAACAGGCATAACCGAGGGCAGTGACGAAGAGGTAATTGAAAATTTCAGAAATGAAAACAAAGCAAAATTCAATGCTTTTGTAAAAAAGGCTAACGAGGACGCAAGATTTATTCTTCCCAATGCCTCAACCACAAAAATTGTATGCACCTTTAACGCAAGAAGTCTTGAGAATTTCTTTGCACACCGCTGTTGTAACCGTGCACAGTGGGAAATCAGAGATGTTGCCGAGCAAATGCTTAAACAATGTCTTGAAGTTGCACCGCATTTATTTAAAAACTGCGGCCCTGCGTGTTTGTTCGGCGCTTGCCCCGAGGGCAAAATGTCCTGCGGAAAAATGAAAGAAGTCCGCAAAAAATATGGCAGAGAGTAATATTTTAATTATATTTTAGAATAATAGAAATGGATAAGAACAAAAATGAGTGCAAAATTCATTGTAATAGAGGGTCTTGACGGCAGCGGAAAGGCTACTCAGACTAAAATTCTTTTTGAGAAAATATCTGCAATGGGCAAAAGCGTTAAGAAACTTGAATTTCCCGATTACGCAAACGAAAGCTCGGCACTTGTAAAAATGTATCTCGGCGGAGAATTCGGCAGTAATCCGAATGATGTAAACGCTTATGCCGCTTCGTCCTTTTACGCTGTTGACAGAGTGGCAAGTTTTCTTAAATTTTGGAAAAAAGATTACGATAACAGTGATGTGATTTTAAGCGACAGATACGCTACATCCAATATAATTTATCAGATGTCCAAACTTGACAAATCGGAGTGGGACAGCTTTATTGAATGGCAGGAAGATTTTGAATACAATAAACTTTCTGTTCCTAAGCCCGACAAGGTTATTTATCTTGATGTTAAACCCGAAGTTTCTCAAAAACTTATGAGCAAGCGTTACGAGGGTGACGAAAGCAAAAAAGATTTACACGAAAAAAACTTTGCATTTTTACTCGAATGCAGAAAATCTGCTTTATATGCCGCTGAAAAATGCGGTTGGACAATTATTGACTGTTGTGAAAACGGTGAAATCAAGCCGATAGAATCAATAGCAGAGGAAATAGAAAAGGCGGCTGAACTTAATAATTTATGTTAAACTTTAGGCTGATAGAAAAATCGGATATTAATAATTTTCAGAAATACTATGATAATCCGGAGGGAATATCGCTTACCACAAATATTTTAAGCGCTTACCTCTGGAGAAATGAATATAATATAAAATTTGCTTTTTACAACGACTGCCTTATCAAGGCATATTTTAACAATGACGGTACGGTATGGGGATATTGCCTGCCGCATGGCGAGGATATTAAACCTGCTGTTGATGAAATCATTAAAGACGCATATGAGCGTGGGCAAAAACCTTTTATCGTAATGCTGACAGACGCACAGAGAGTTAAACTCGAAACCCTCTTCCCGTCAGAATTTAACTATGAATTTTCACCCGAAAATCAGGAATATGTCTATTTGTCAGAAGATTTAATAAATCTTTCGGGCAGAAAATTTCACGCAAAGCGAAACCATATTTCAAAATTCAAAAACACCTATCCGAATTTTAGGTTTGAGAAAATTACAAATTCAAACAAAGAGGACGCTTACAAGGTTATGTTGGATTGGTGCGCCGAAAATGACATAGATATAGAAAACTATGAAGAAAAGCACGCCATAAGGGAATCGCTTGACAATATGGAAGAATTTAAAATGCGTGGCGGAATTATTTATGTAAAAGACAAAGCTGTTGCCATGACTCTCGGATGCGAAATCTCCCCTATTGCCTTTGACATTTGCTTTGAAAAAGCCCTGCGTGAATATGACGGCATTTATGCTGTTATCAATAATGAATTTGCCAAGACGCTTTCATCATATAAATATATAAATCGTGAGGAAGATATGGGACTTGAGGGTCTTAAAAAATCTAAGCTGTCATATAATCCCGTAATCCTGCTTGCAAGATATAACGCTACATTGAAAAAAGATGAAAATTGATTTTTGCAATCCTGAAAAATCGGATATTAATTCTCTTAAAGAACTTTGGCTTTTATCTTTTGATGAAGATAAAAAAGCCTGCGATTTATTTTTTGAAAAATGCTTTAGCACAAACAACACCTATGTTGCAAAGTACAACGATAAAATAATTTCGGCCCTATATCTTATAAAGTCGAATTTCAGCGGTCACAAGGCTCACTACCTTTGCGGTGCGGCAACTCACAAGGATTTTCGCAAACAAGGAATTATGGGCAGTCTTATTGAGTTTGCTCTTAATTGTGCCGAAAAAAAGGGAGATGAATATTCTTTTCTCTTCCCTGCAAATGACAATCTGTATAACTATTATAAGAAATTCGGTTATAAAGAAAATTGCAGCGCTTTTATTTCAGAATTTATGAGAGATGATTTAATTTCTTTAGAAGAATTAAAATTCAACAGTAATAATATTCTGATACAGAATAATGATTTCAAAAAATTCTCAGCTGAATATTATTCAATTTATAATATAAAATCAGTCGGCAGCAATAACTATTTTGCTTTGTTTGAAGAAAACGGCAATACCGCAGAAGTGTTTTATTTTGATTTTAAAGAAAATAACTTTAAAAATATGGTAAATGATATTCTGCAAAATACAAAGGCTGAACATTTTATATTTACACACAACAGGCTGTTTAATAATGCTCAAAAAATCCGATACGGAATGGTTAAACCGCTTAGAAGCGGACAGGCTGTACCAACGGATATTTATATAGGAATTACATTAAATTAATATAGAAAGGGTATTGCTATGTTTTATTTATTTTTAGCAGACGGATTTGAAGAAACCGAGGCTCTTGCACCGCTTGATATGATGCGCAGGGCAAAAATTGAAGTAAAAACAGTAGGTGTAACAGGCGAAGTTGTAACAGGCTCTCATGGAGTTCCTGTTAAAGCAGACTTAAAGCCTGAGGAAATATCATATAACGACATAGAGGGCGTTGTTCTTCCCGGTGGTATGCCAGGCACAATTAATCTTATTAAGTCAGACGCAGTTGCAAAGGCGACTACCTATTGCTTTGAGAATAACAAAATCACTGCCGCTATTTGTGCCGCTCCGTCAGTTCTCGGCAATCTCGGAATTTTAAAGGGCAAAAAAGCCACTTGTTTCCCCGGATTTGAAAAAGAGCTTGAGGGTGCAACATACACCGCCGCTCCCGTTGAGGTTGACGGCAATGTAATTACAGGCAAGGGTGCAGGCTGTGCTATACTTTTCGGCAAAGCTATCGTAGAAAAGGTATTGTCTGCCGAAGCTGCAAACAAGGTCTGTGGTGATATGCAATGCCCATAATCAATATAAGAGAGCAAAAAAATTTACTGAGAGCAAAGCATAAAAAAATCCGAACAGACTATTCGGAAGAAATCAGAAACAGTCTTGATAAAGTTTTATTTGAAAAATTTATTGAGCTTAAGGAATACAAGGAGTGTAAAATTCTGTTTGCATTTGTTTCTATGCCGATAGAAATTAACACCTACCCTATTCTTGAAAAAGCTATTGCAGACGGAAAAATTCTTGCTCTGCCAAAGTGCAGGCAAAAAGAACCCGTTATGGATTTTTACAGCGTTGCCTCGCTTGACGATTTAAAAGAGGGCAAATATTCCATAATGGAGCCTGACACAAACCTCTGCCAAATAATCACAGATTATTCTGACGGACTTTGCCTTGTACCCGGACTTAGCTTTGATTTATACGGCTACCGACTTGGTTTTGGCAAGGGCTATTACGACAGATTTTTAAACCTGTTCGGCGGTGCAACAGTTGGGCTATGCTATTCAAGATGTGTAGAGCAAAAACTGCCGCATGGAATTTACGATAAGGCTGTTGACATTTTAATAACCGAAAAATTCACAAACGATACAAGAAATGTATTTGAAAAAGGAATGGTGTAAGTGAGCGAAGATAATAACATTCAGAACCTTGAAGAAAAACGCCGTCAAAAGGCTAAAAACTTCACTTTAAATATTCATGACGATATTTTAGACGAGCCTGCCGAGCCGGCTAACAACGAGCCGCAGGAGCTTAACTCTTACAGTGGCGAAGATGTTAAGGCGCAGATGGCAAAGGATTCTAAGCAGGCTTTGAAAAAGAAAAAGAAACTCGACAAAAAACTTGCAAAAGCAAAAAATAAGCGCAACCGCAGAGTTTTTAGATTAATTTGGGCGGTTTCTGTGCTTATTGTGGGCGCAATGGCAGGTATGTTCTTTGTGGCAGGTATTGACGATATGCTTGCTATAAATCGTACCGAAAACAAAAGCGTAAAAATTGAAATTCCTGCAAATCCAAACCTTGACACCGTTGCAACCGTTCTTGAAAAGAATAATATCATTGAGGATAAAAACTATTTCAAGATGTTTGCAAAATTCACCAAGGCTGACGATGATTTTACGCAGGGTACATACGAAATCAAAACAAATATGGACTACGAGGCAATAATAAACTTCCTGCTCAGCAGTGTAAACCGTACAGATACTGTCAAGGTTACTATTCCCGAGGGCAGAAATGTTCTTGAAATTGCTAAATTGCTCAAAGAAAAAGGCGCTCTTGCAGATGAGGGCAAGTTCCTCGAGCTTTGTAATTCAAATCAGTTTGATGACGAATATTCTTTCCTCAAGGATATTAAAAACACTGATGATCGTTACTACAAGCTTGAAGGCTACCTATACCCTGATACTTATACATTCTATAAAAACGAGGATGCCGAAAATGTTATTTATCGTTTCCTCAATAACTACGATACAAGACTTACCGAAAAGCAGGATGTCAGCGGTTATGACAAGGTAACAACCATTGAGGAAATGCTCAAAAAGAACAGAAGTAATTACACTCTCGATCAGGTTATGATAGTTGCGTCTATAATTCAGTCGGAGGCTGCCGATACCGATGATATGTACTATATTTCATCTATCATTTACAATCGACTTAATTCCGAACAAGATATGGGTGTGCAGTATCTCGGACTTGACTCAACAAAGTTCTATCCGTACAGAACTCAGGCAGATGTTCCCGATGACGCAAGAGATACTTTTGAAAGCTCATACGATACTTATACCAAAGAGGGCTTACCGGCAGGTGAAATCTGTAATCCGGGTATGAACGCAATCATAGCCGCCCTCAATCCGAAGGATACAGATTACTACTTCTTCTGCCACGATAAAGACGGCAACGCTTATTATGCATCTACAATTTATGAGCATAACGAAAACCTTGCAAATATTGAATAATTAGGAGATTTTTATATGATTACAAGACCGGAAGTGCTTGCACCGGCAGGTGATATGGAATGTCTGAACTCGGCGCTTTCATTTGGCGCAGACGCAGTATTCCTTGCCGGAAAAATGTTTGGTATGCGCTCTGCATCTAAGAATTTTGACAATACACAATTAAAACAGGCTTGCGCGCTTGCCCATGCAAAGGGAGCGAAGCTGTATGTAACCTGCAATACACTGCCACGAAATAATGAGCTTGATTATTTACCCGATTATTTAAGCTACGCTCAGGAGTGCGGCGTTGACGCATTTATCATTGCCGATTTAGGAGTGTTTGAGGCGGCCAAAAAATATGCTCCAAAGGTTGCAAGACATATTTCAACACAAGCAGGTGTGACAAACTATGCAACTGCAAATGTACTTTATAATATGGGTGCGTCAAGGGTTGTACTCGCAAGAGAAATTCCGCTTGATGAAATTGCTCAGATACGAGCAAAAATTCCGAAAGACCTTGAAATCGAGTGCTTTGTTCATGGTGCAATGTGCGTGTCGTTCTCCGGCAGATGCCTTATTTCAAGCTATATGACGGGCAGAGAAGCAAACCATGGCGACTGCGCACAGCCTTGCAGATGGAAATATCATCTTTTTGAAGAAAACAGAGAGGGTCAGTACTTCCCTGTTGAAGAGGACAGCAACGGCACATATCTTTACAATTCAAGGGATTTATGTATGATAGAGCATATTCCGGAGCTTGTAACAGCAGGTGTGTCGAGCCTTAAAATTGAAGGCAGAGCAAAGTCTGCGTACTACACTGCTGTTACTACAAACGCTTACCGCCACGCAGTTGACGGATTTATGGCTAAAGGTGAAAATTATGTGCTTGAGCCATGGATTAAAGAGGAACTTGAAAAAATCAGCCATCGTGAATACAATACAGGCTTTTACTTTGGCAGAGAACCGGGACAAGTTACAGGCAACGGCGGTTATATCAGACATTACGATGTTGTTGCAGTAAGTGAAAAATCAGTTGATGATACCACAACCGAAATTACTCAGAGAAATAAATTCCTTGTTGGCGATACACTTGATGTTCTTCCACCAAGCGGTATTCCTTTCAATGTAAAGTGCATATCACTTACTGACGAATACGGAAATTCGGTTGACTCTGCCCCCCACGCTATGCAAAAGCTGACAATGAAAAGCGACTTGAAAATTCCCGATGGCTCGGTAATCAGAAAAAAGAAAGATTAAAAGACTATTTTTTATTTAGTCTAACGCACAAAGTTTAGCTTTATAAACTTAAAATTTAGGTCAACCCTTTTTAAAGGGTTGCGGGTTTGGGCAGAGCCCATAAAAAATTTCCTTTTTAACAAACTCGCAGGCGCAAACAGCCTGCTGTTTGCGTGCTAAAACTAAGTTTGAAAAAACAGGCGACAGCCTTTTAAAAAAGGAATAATCACAGATATGCCGTCAACGCATAGCGATGACGGCATAAGTTTTTAGAATATCTTTTTTGTTGCTATCACAATTTTTAAAGGCTTACGCTATTGCGTTCAAACCGCCAAACGGTAAACCGTTTGGCTATCAAATTTGCGATAGCTTAAAACATTTGTGGGCTTTGCCCACACCCACAAACTTTGAAAAGGTTGACCAAACTTTTTTGTTTTTAGTCAGAAAGAATTGCTTATGTCCTGCTATGTCCCCCGACTAAAACTGAAATAAAACGCACTCCCCCACTAACAAAAATTCAAAAGCGCCGATGCAACATCACATTACATCGGCGCTTAATTTTTACTTATTATTTTTCTTTTTTGCGGCAGATTTAAACGGAACTACCGAGCCATCCTCCTGCTTTATGCTTACATTATCAAGAGTGCTGTCAAACTGCGCCCTGATTTCCGAAAGATACACCGCATAAAGCTGCTTTTGCTCTGCCTGCTCCTCGGCATTTAATCCGAGTGTTTTCTTTTTCTTTGCAAGCTCATTTATTCTCTCAATTAATTTTTTATCCATAATTATCACTTCCTGCCTTAATAAAATATCACACTGAAATAAATTTTGCAATACAAAAGCCGTATCATATGGACAACCATAAGATACGGCTAATATTTACCAGTAACGAGCCTCTGTCTTTACTCTTGTGTAAGATTTTTTACTTCTTGCTCTGCGTGCTTTTTTAGATGCCTTAACATTTTTAATAATGAAAACACCGCCAAAAACTGAGAGTAAAGCAAGTACAACTACAAACCAAAGTCCTACATTAAGGTTGCGCTTAACAACTGCTGAGAAAAATACAGGTGCATCAGCTGATGTATTTGAAAGCGCTTTCTTTGTAACCTTGTTTGCGGCTGACGCTACAACTGCGGCTGAATGTGCGTAGTTCTGATTCTGTGTGTTCTGCAATACGAACTGTGAAGAACCGCCCTGCGGCATTGCGTACGGGCCTGTATATTCTACTGAAGTAGCAAGAGCATATCCGTTATTTGAAAGTGCTGTTGCCGAGAACATTGCCTGATATGTAGCCTGATCTACAATACCTGTTGCCTCAAGGTTGTTAGCAAGCTGGAATGCCTCAACAGCCTGTAAGGTTGTTTCACCAAAATAGCCTGTTGCAATTTCGTTAAAGAAACCAAGGATTGCAAGTCTGTTCTGAATTGTAAGTACTGCATTACTCTGATCGCCTAACTGATATGTAGGTGTCTGTTCTGCGAGCAATGCCTGAGCATCGGTATATGTAGGACAATCGTCTGAGTAGAGGACATCTCTGTCTGTACCCGAAATACCGTCTACCGCAACTCCTGCTGCCTGCTGGAACTGAGTGTACGCAGCCTCTGTTGCATCATCAAACTTACCTGTTACTTCGCCTGTATAATAACCAAGCTCCTTAAGTCTTTCCTGAATCTTCTTTACTTCGTCACCCTCATCGCCGTTCTTATATAAGCTCGGCTCTGTCTGAGATTCTTCCTTTACCTCTTCAGTTGAACTGCTGTCATCATTTGTTGATGAATTATCAGAACTGCTGTCCGAAGAACTGCTGTCCGAAGAGCTGTTGTCTGAACTTGAGGAACTGCTTGACGAATTTGATGAGGACGGATTTGACGGGGTATCGCTTGATCTGCCCTTTGAGTCAAAATAATAGGTTGTTCCGTCAATTGTTCTCGATGTATTTACAATGTATTCGCCGTTTTCATAATAATAATAATCACCGTTGAACTGTTCCCAACCGTTTTCAATATAATCAATAGCGCCTACCTTGTACCACTGTGTCCAACCCATATAATCAAGGGTGTCATAGCATACATCTTCATCGTCATTTCTTGCATCTACTGCCATACCGTCACCGATATAAACACCGACATGGCCATCCATATGAAGTCCCAAGCCGTGTACTCGTGGAATACCGTTGCTTATGTATCCACTCTCGCTCGATGCATAAAGCTGTGAATCGCCGCCTCTTGCGTTACCTCCGCAATAGGAATAGATAAGTCCGGAGCAGTCTACCGTACCGGGAGTAGCTCCGCCGTAAACATAGCTCCAACCGCTGTAATATGCATTGAGCGCCCACTCTGCAAGACCTGCGCCTGTGCCGGATGCGTGAGCTGTGGTACTGCCTGCGGCCGCACAAGCACCCGAAAGCATTGTCACACTCAACAGCACAGAAGCAATTTTCTTACTTCGCTGCATTGTAATTACCTCCAATTGTTTTAAGCGCAATTACAGATGATTAGTTACATCAAAATTACACTTATTAACAAAGCTGTAATAATTATAGCAGATAAGTCATAAAAAATCAACCCTTGTTTAGTATATCTCCCCCTTTTTGGTAAAAGGCACAATAAAATTAGGTTTTTGTTTCTAATTAAGAATTATATTTGAATATTCGGTTACAAAATAAGTAAAATTTTGTAACATTTTGAAATAATTAGAAATTGTATGATAAGATTTTAAAAAGATTATATCATAATTAAGAAAAAAGTTTCTATTCTAAAAGTTGGGGTAACATTTAGAATAGAAACTTTTTTATAAGACGGCAATTATTAAATTAATTAAAAACAGAGCGATTGCAAGGCACATAAAAACAAAGGCAACCTTCTTTTGATTGGTAACATTAATAACAACTTTCTTTTTGATATTAGGTGATTTGCTGAATATGTAAGAAATAAAATCTACATTATTGGTGTTGTTTTTTATATCTTTGCCTATAATCAAAAACAAATTAAACTGCAATTTTAAAAGAAAGTATTTTTCGGTTTTGTAAACTCCAGTAACGCTTGAATAATCAAATTCTCTTGATGTATTCTTTGTTACAGTGATAATTTTTTCGCCAAAATAAGTAGTGTGAGTAATGTACTTTTCACCGGTAGTAAACAAAGCTCTTTTATAGTTGTTTTTAATAGTTCTCTGTGTTTTAAAATATATTACTCCCATAAGCAAAATGATTACTGCGGATAATATCATATATAATTGAATATCACTTGTAGTTTCACTATGAAAATAATAATTAAAAGATTTTAGAATTAATATTCGTGTTGTTATAAAACCCGTTATGATAAATTCAATTATAAATATTATTGCCAATCTTTTATAGCTTACATTGTTAAAGTCTAAATAATCTTGTTCGTTCATTACAATTTTTGATTCGAAATCGTATTTATAATCACTGATATTTATATTTTCATTATCCATTTTTACCACCTCAATATAATGTTATCATAATGATAAGTAAATGTAAATAAAATGGTATAAAATAATAAATTATAGCCGATTTTTTAGGGGAAATAATAAATTATGGCTTATTACACGATTAAGACTAAATAATTTTAGAATTTAGGTCAAGCCTTTTTAAAGGTTTTGCCCACACCCACGACCTTAAAAAAGGTCGACCAAAATTTTATAATTGCTTGATAAAGCATTTTGCTAAACCACAATTTATCTCAACTTCTGATAAGCAAACAAAAAAGCCGCTCTCATAAGAGAACGGCTAATCTGATAAAATTATTTATCTTCGCTCTGTGTCTGTTTGAAATCATTGTCAGAAATATTATAGGTAGCTCCTACACCTTCCTGAGCAAGTTTCTTTTCGTTTTCAATCTCACTGTCCTTTTTATCAGGCCACTTTGAATAAAGAACCTTCAAAAGAATAGGAGTAAGAATAGAAGAAACAATAATAAGAATGATTACAGCTGTAAAGAACTTTGAGTCCATAAGACCTGCGTCAAGTCCCTTTTGTGCAACAATAAGTGCAACCTCGCCACGGTTCATCATACCGACACCGATTTTGAGTGAATCAGGAACATTGAACCTGCAAATCTTTGCCATACCGCCGCAACCGATAATTTTAGTTACAAGAGCAACGGCAACAAGTGCAATTGAGAACCATAATATCTGCATATTAAAGTTATCAAAACTTGTCTGCAAACCAATACTTGCAAAGAAGATAGGTCCGAAAATCATATATGAGCTGATATCCATTTTTCTTTCAATATAACCTGCATCGTTAATATTGCAAAGAATAATACCTGCTACATATGCACCTGTAATATCGGCAATACCAAAAAATTCCTCTGAGCAATAAGCTGCCGCAAAGCAAAGAACAAGTCCGAAAATTGGGATTCGTCTTGAATGAGGCCAATGCTTGCTGATCCATTTAAAGAGGAAGTAAAGTGCAAAGCCAAGAACGATTGCAAGTACAAAGAACAAAATTGTCTTGATGCAAACATCAACAGGTGAAACATCAGGACTCTTAAATCCGATAACAACGGTAAGAAGAATAATACCTATAATATCGTCAAGTATCGCTGCGGAAAGTATCGTTGTGCCGACCTTTCCTTTAAGATGTCCCATTTCCTTGAGTGCCTGTACTGTAATACTTACAGATGTTGCGGCAAGTACCGTACCCATAAATATGCCTTCGTAAAGCTGAGTACTTGGAGTACCGAAACCAAATCCCATATAAACAAGCATACCGCCTACAAGAGGAACAGCTACACCGGATAGTGCAATCAGCAATGCAACAGGTCCTGTTTTGACAAGCTCCTTGAGGTCGGTTCCCAAACCAGCTGAGAACATAAGTAAAATAACACCGATTTCTGCCATGCCTGAAATAAAATCGTCCTTAACTACAAGGTTTAGCAGTGAAGGTCCGATGATAAGACCGGCAATGATTTCGCCAACTACCTGCGGTGCTTTTAGCTTACGGGCAAGAAGTCCACAAAGCTTAGCTGCAACGAGGATTATGGCAAGGTTTTTTAAAATAAGCATTAAATCCATAGATGCGCCCCTTCTCCCTATACATATTTATATAGGAAATATAAAATTTTTCCACCATATATTTTAGCACTTTTGCTTTAAATTTCAAGACAAAAAATTTAAAAATATAACAGTTTTCACTGTTTTGTATACATTGACATTTTTTTGTCAAATTGGAATACATTTATGTATTTATTGGATACGGTGTTTATTATCTTTTTTCATAGAGAAATCGGATAATTTCATATTAGAATTTTAATGATTATTACGCTGAAAACACACTAAAGCAAAGTGTTTTAAATAGGCTTTTCAGGCAAGAATTACTTGCTATTTTGTCGATTGTGTCATAATAACATTACCTTACTACCGATTTATTATGTAATGCGATAAAAGTTACTTTTTACAAAAAAAAAGCGAAAAAAACATTGACAATTATTTAACAAAGATGTTAAAATGTTATTACTGAGAGTTAGATAGCTCAGTACTGGTACTAAGTTTTTGAAAGGATCCTTCAAATTATGAAAAAAATATTATGCGCACTTATTGCAGGAGCAATGTGTGCAACAATGGTATTCGGCTTAGCCGGCTGCGGTTGTTCAAATAAGAACGAGCCCGGTTATACCGTTGAAGCTACAAAGCCTGACCTTACTAATAACGGCTTTGGTTATTACATTGTAAACAGCAATGAGCTTATGGTAACGGAATACACAGGTAATGAAAAAAATATTGTAATTCCGGACAGCTACAACAACTACAAGGTAACTTCTATCGGTCCTAACGCATTCAGCGATAAGGAAATCGAAAGCGTAACTATTCCCGATACGGTAACTGAGATTGAGGGTCATGCTTTCCAGTCATGTGCAAATCTTAAGACGGTTACACTTTCCAAAAATCTTAAAACATTAGGCAATAATGTATTTTTTCTCTGTACTTCTCTTGAGCAGGTAACAGTTCCGGGTTCTGTAACAGACCTCGGTCTTTACACCTTCCAGGGATCGGGAGTTAAATCTGTAACTATTGAATCAGGCAGCCTTGAAGAAATCAGAGAATATGTTTTCTATCAGTGCCCTGACCTTACAGAAATCAAAATTCCGGCAAATGTAACTAAAATGTCTGAGTACAGCGTATGTGAAAACAAAAACGCTGTTACTATAAATGCTCCAAAGGGTTCATATTCTGAGAATTATGTTAAATCCTACGGAAAAACCAACAACCTTACTTTCAAGGCTGTTGAAGAATAATAAGTCATCCATTTTCAGCTTTATGCTGAATAAAATACAAAATGCAAGATAAGAGGTAGATTTAATGAGCACAAAAGAGTATCCGATCGTAGAAAACGCAGAGACTTTTGAGGCAGCTTTAGCAAAGGTTAAAGAAGCTCAGAAGATTTTCGCAACCTACACACAGGAACAGGTTGATAAGATTTTCCTTGCAGCAGCATCCGCAGCTAACAAGATGAGAATCCCACTCGCTAAAATGGCTGTTGAAGAAACAGGCATGGGCGTAGCTGAAGATAAGGTTATCAAGAACCACTTCGCTTCTGAGTACATTTACAATGCTTATAAAAATGTTCAGACTTGTGGCGTTATTGAAGAAGACAAGTCATTCGGCATCAAGAAGATTGCAGAGCCAATCGGTGTAATTGCTGCCGTTATCCCAACAACAAACCCAACATCAACAGCTATCTTTAAGACACTTATCTGCTTAAAGACAAGAAACGGTATCATCATCAGCCCACACCCACGTGCTAAGAAGAGCACAATCGAGGCTGCTAAGGTTGTTCTTGAGGCTGCTGTTGCAGCAGGTGCTCCGGAAGGAATCATCAGCTGGATCGACATTCCAAGCCTTGAGCTTACAAATATGCTTATGCAGGAAGCTGATTGCATCCTCGCAACAGGTGGCCCCGGCATGGTTAAGGCTGCTTATTCTTCAGGTAAGCCGGCTCTCGGCGTTGGTGCAGGTAACACTCCTGCTATCATTGATGAGTCAGCAGACATTCTTCTTGCTGTAAACTCAATCATTCATTCTAAGACTTTCGATAACGGTATGATTTGTGCTTCTGAGCAGTCAGTAATCGTTGAAAAGAAGATCTACTCAAAGGTTAAGAAGGAATTTAAGGCTCGTGGCTGCTACTTCCTTAACGATGAAGAAACAGAGAAGGTTAGAAAGACTATCATCATCAACGGCGCACTTAACGCTAAGATCGTTGGTCAGAAGCCTGTTACAATCGCTGCTCTTGCAGGCGTAACAGTTCCTGAGGAAACAAAGATTCTTATCGGTGAGGTTGAAAGCGTTGATATCAGCGAGGAATTCGCTCATGAGAAGCTCTCTCCTGTTCTTGCTATGTATAAGGCAGAAGATTTTGAAGATGCACTTGCTAAGGCTGAGCAGCTTGTAGCTGACGGCGGTTACGGTCATACATCTTCACTTTATGTAGACGCTGTAAATGACACAGCTAAGATTGACGAGTTCGCTGCAAGAATGAAGACTTGCCGTATTCTCGTAAACACACCATCATCACAGGGTGGTATCGGTGACCTCTACAACTTCAAGCTCAGACCATCTCTTACACTTGGCTGCGGCTCATGGGGCGGTAACTCAGTATCAGAGAACGTGGGTATTAAGCACCTTATCAACATTAAGACAGTAGCCGAGAGGAGAGAAAATATGCTTTGGTTCAGAGCACCACAGAAGGTTTATATTAAGAGAGGCTGTATGCCTGTTGCTCTTCAGGAACTCAAGGATGTTATGGGCAAGAAGAGAGCATTTATCGTAACTGACTCATTCCTTTACAAGAATGGTTATACAAAGCCAATCACAGACAAGCTCGATGAAATGGGCATTGTTTACACAACATTTGCTGATGTTGAGCCGGATCCATCACTTCTCTCAGCTCAGAAGGGTGCAGAGGCTATGCGTAAGTTTGAGCCTGATGTAATCATCGCACTCGGCGGCGGTTCAGCAATGGATGCCGGTAAGATTATGTGGGTTCTCTATGAGCATCCGGAGGCAGACTTCCAGGATATGGCTATGCGTTTCTGCGATATTCGTAAGAGAGTTTACACATTCCCTAAGATGGGTGAAAAGGCTTACTTCATCGCTGTTCCAACATCTTCAGGTACAGGTTCTGAGGTAACACCATTCGCAGTTATCACAGATCAGGAAACAGGCGTTAAGTACCCACTCGCTGACTACGAGCTTATGCCAAATATGGCTATCGTAGATGCTAACAATATGATGAGCGGTCCTAAGGGTCTTACAGCTGCATCAGGTATAGATGCTGTCAGCCACGCACTTGAGGCTTATGCATCAATGATGGCTACTGACTTTACAGACGGTCTTGCACTTAGAGCTCTTGAAGTTATCTTCAAGTATCTCCCGGCTTGCTATGACAACGGTATGAATGAGCCTGTTGCTCGTGAGAAGGTTGCTCACGGTGCTACAATGGCAGGTATGGCATTTGCTAACGCATTCCTCGGCGTATGTCACTCAATGGCTCATAAGCTTGGTGCATTCCACCACATTCCACATGGTATTGCAAATGCTCTTATGCTTGAGCAGGTTATCCGTTTCAACTCTGTTGATACTCCTGCTAAGATGGGTACATTCCCACAGTACGATCATCCAAAGACACAGGCTCGTTACGCTGAAGTAGCAAGATTCCTTGGTCTTGGCGGTAAGGACGATGCTGAGAGCGTTGAGAACCTTATTAAGGCTATCAATGACCTTAAGGCAAGAGTTGGCATTAAGAACTCAATCAAGGAGTACGGCGTTGATGAGGCTGACTTCCTTGCAAGACTTGACGATATGACAGAGCAGGCATTCGACGATCAGTGCACAGGCGCTAACCCAAGATACCCACTCTTCAAGGAAATCAAGCAGATGTACCTCAATGCTTACTATGGCAACAACAGCGAGACAGTTTAATAGATAAATTATTTCGTTACTTCTCTCCCCCGTAGTTTTCTACGGGGGATTTTTATGTGGTTTAGTGCTATGTTTTGTAGTATAAATATAAAATTTAGGTCAACCCTTTTTAAAGGGTTGCGGGTTTGGGCAACGTCACAAATACTTTATGCTTTTTCAAATTCTGATAGCCAAACGGCTTGTCATTTGGCGGCTTGAACAAACAAATAGCGTAAACCTTTAAAATTGCGACAGTAACAAAGAAAAAGTACGCTACTAAACTACTCTTCAAGGGCAAATTAGCCACACACGCAAACTTTTGCGTCCTTTGGAATATCTTTTCTCTACTGACATTCAAGTGCAACTCTCTTGCTCTCTGCCACTCATTAGTCTTAACTTTTGTTTTCTACTAAAGTCTTGAGCAATCTAAAGTTTAGTTATTCTATAATATAATTACAACTGTTTATTTATATTTCAATTTAGTTTGTTTTTATTATTTTATGGGCTCTGCCCAAACCCGCAACCTTTGAAAAGGTTGACCAAACTTTTATATTCGGGACGAAAAGTTTGCCTTTTGCTTTACTTTGTTGCCCGACCGATAATCAGCTAAAATAAGTAAAAACACATAAGCCACCTTTGAATTAAATCAAAAGTGGCTTTTACTACTCTAAATATTTTATCAAGAAATCATTTCTTTGATTTTCTGTTCAACGGCAACTGCGTCTGCTTTGCCTCGGCTGTTTTTCATAACATTACCTACAAGCGACTTAATAGCCTTTTCCTTGCCGTTCTTGTAGTCCTCAACAGCCTTAGGATTGCTCTCAACCGCCTGTTTGCAAAGCTCGTTTACAGTATTTTCGTCAAGTCCTGCCATATCGCTCTCACTGATAAACTCAAGTGCGCCCTTACCTGTATCAAGCATTTTCTCAAGTGTTGCCTTAGCAAGGTTATTGCGAATCTTACCGTTGTCAATCAACTTAATAAGCTCGTTAAGCTGCTCAGGAGTTGTAGCAATATCAAATGTTTCCTTGTCAGCCTCGGTTTCTGTTCTGCGGAAAATCTGACCGATAATAAAGTTAGATACAGACTTTGCGGATTTTACACCCTCGCAAGCCTTATCAAAATACTCGCTGATTTTTCTGTATTTTGTAAGAAGTTGAGCATCTTTTTCGGGAATTTCAAGTTCTTCAATATATCTCTTGCATTTGTCAGAAGGAAGTTCAGGCATTTCAGCCTTTAAGCTCTCCACAACATCTCTTGGGACATTGATTGTAACAAGGTCAGGATCTCTGAAATAACGGTAATCGTGAGCGTCCTCTTTACTGCGCATTGAAGATGTAGTGTTTGTTGCGTCATCATAACGGAGAGTTTCCTGCACTACTTTGCCGCCGCTCTCAATTAAATCTACCTGACGCTCATACTCATACTCCATTGCTTTGGCAATATTTGTAATTGAGTTCATATTCTTAATCTCTGTTCTTGTTCCAAGAGTTTCACTGCCCTCAGGACGAACAGAAATATTAACATCGCAACGCATTGAGCCTTCCTGCATACGGCAGTCGGAAATTCCTATATAGCGCATTACCTGCTGTAATTTTTCCACATACTCCTTAGCCTCGTCAATAGAACGAATATCAGGCTCCGATACAATTTCGATAAGAGGAACACCGCCACGGTTGTAGTCGACATATGTGTCGCCGTGCTGATGAATAAGTTTTCCTGCATCTTCTTCAATATGAATATGATGAAGTCTGATTTTTCTGCCGTTTGAAAGCTCTACATAGCCGCCGATTGAAAGCGGTGCATAAAGCTGGCTGATTTGATAAGCCTTTGAAAGGTCAGGATAGCAGTAGTTCTTTCTGTCCATTTTAGAAATCTCCGCAATCTCACCGTGAGTGGCAAGACCTGCCTTGATACCGAAGTTTACAACCTCTCGGTTCAACTTTGGAAGTGTACCGGGAAGTCCGATACATACAGGACAGCAATGTGAGTTAGGCGCACCGCCAAATGCTGTTGTGCATGAGCAGAAAATCTTTGTTTTTGTAGCAAGTTCAATATGGGTTTCAAAACCCGCAACTAATTCATATTTCACAGCTTAACACCCCACTTTGTATCCTTAAAGTTTTCTCCGGCAGCCTGCTGATACTTAAACGCTGCATTTAAAATTTCAGCCTCGCCAAAACTCTTGCCGATAAGCTGCATACCGATTGGCATACCGTTTGCGTTAAATCCACAAGGAACAGATACACCCGGAAGTCCTGCAATATTTACGGGTACGGTACAAATATCTGTAAGATAAGTTTCAATCGGATCGGAAACTGCGTGACCCGCCTCGAAAGCAGTCATAGGAACTGTTGGAGCAAGAATTACATCACAATGCTCAAATGCATCTGTAAATGCCTTTACAATAGTTCCACGCAAATTCTGTGCCTTTTTATAATAAGCGTCATAATAACCGGCAGAGAGTACATATGTGCCGAGAAGAATTCTTCTCTTAACTTCCTCACCAAAGCCCTCTGAACGGGTGCGGCAAATCATATCATGAGTGCCGTTATAATGCGGTGTTTTATAACCAAAACGAATACCGTCGTATCTGCCGAGGTTTGAAGATGCCTCTGCACAGGCAATAATATAATAAACAGGAAGAGCAAACTTAAGTGCGGGCATATCAAAATACACTATTTCTGCACCGAGTGATTCATAAACTTTTGCGGCATTGAGAACTGCCTCTTTTACATCGTCACGAATACCGTCAAGATATTCACGGGCAATACCGATTTTCATACCTTTGATGTCATTGTTGAGCTTTCCGTAAGTTGCGCCGCCGACATTACCCTTTGAAGTGCTGTCTTTTTCGTCATACTGTGAAATTGCGTCAAATACGATAGATGCGTCCTCAACGCTCTTTGTGATAGGTCCAATTTGGTCAAGTGAGCTTGCATAAGCGATAAGACCGTAACGGGATACACTGCCGTATGTCGGCTTAAGACCTACGATACCGCAAAAACTTGCAGGCTGACGGATAGATCCGCCTGTATCCGAACCGAGTCCGTAAGCCGCAATATTAGCGCCGACAGCACTTGCTACACCGCCTGATGAACCACCGGAAACATACTTTGTATTAAACGGATTCATTGCACCGCCAAAGCATGAGGTTTCACACGAAGAACCCATTGCAAATTCATCCATATTTGTTTTGCCGAGCATAACGGCATTTTGTGCGGAGAGATTTTCCCATACTGTTGCATTATAAATTGGCTTGTAACCCTTAAGAATTTTTGAACAACAGGTTGTTTCGATATCCTTTGTAGAAAGATTATCTTTAAGTGTCATAGGCACACCCTCGAGCATACCGATTTCCTCGCCCTTTGCAATCTTTTCGTCAACAGTCTTTGCTGTTTCAAGCGCTGTATCCGCAGTTACATTTACATATGCGTTAAGCTCGCCGTTTGATTTTTCTATTTCTTCAAGATAGCTTTTTGTAAGCTCAGTACACGAAACCTGCTTGGAAACAAGCATTTCGTGAATTTTTGCAATACTACCCATTTTTACACCTCTTATTCTCTGCCTCTGACAAGGAAATGTGACTCTGCCTGCTCAGGCGCATTTTTCAAAATTTCCTCGCTGTCATATGACTCAACCACAACATCCTCACGAAATACATTTGAAAGGTTGTTTATGTTGTCAAAGCTCTCACCGCTTGTGGGAGCATTATTGATTGTATCGGCAAAATCTATAATTTCCTGCATTGACTGAGTAAGACTGTCAAGCTCCTCTTCGGGAACAAACAGCTTTGAAAGCAACGCAATGTTTTCAACATCTTCTCTTGTTACCATAAAAACCATCCTTTGTATAAACAGAATCAGGGCAAGTCATAAAAACAACTCGCCCTTTGAGTATATATGAAGTTATCTTAATTTAATGTGAACTTCACGCAGCTGCTGCTCTGTTACCTCTCCAGGTGAACCAAGGAGAAGATCCTGAGCGTTTGAGTTCATTGGGAAAGCAATAACCTCTCTTATGTTCTCTTCCTCAGTAATGAGCATAATCATTCTGTCAACACCCGGAGCCATACCCGCATGTGGCGGAGCACCGTACTGGAATGCGTTGTAGAGAGCAGAGAACTTAGATTTAAGCTCATCTTCGGTATATCCTGCAATCTCAAATGCCTTAATCATAATGTCAAGGTCGTGGTTACGAACAGCACCTGATGAAAGCTCAACACCGTTACACACGATATCGTACTGATAAGCAAGAATATCATCGGGGTTTTTGTTGAGCAAGCTGTCCATACCGCCCTGAGGCATTGAGAATGGATTGTGAGTAAAGATTACCTGACCTGTTGTTTCGTCATGCTCATACATTGGGAAGTCAACGATAAAGCACATCTCAAACTTTGACTTGTCAATAAGGTCAAGACGGTTAGCAACCTCTGTACGAATCTGACCTGCGAGCTTTGGAGCGTCCTTTTCTGTATCGGCAATAAAGTAAATTACATCGCCTGCATTTGAATTGTTGCGCTTAATAAGCTCTTCTCTGTCGCCCTCTTTAAGGAACTTGTCGATAGGACCGTCAAATGTCATATCATCTCTTACCTTAACATAGCCGAGTCCCTTCATACCGATAGAAAGCGCAAATTCTTCCATCTTCTTAAACCAGCTCTTAGACTGCTTAGCAGCACCCGGAACATTGATAGAACGAACTGTCTTTTTAAGGAATGGCTTGAAGTCTGTTTCCTCAAACATATCGCTGATTTCAACGATAACGAGTGGGTTACGGAGGTCAGGCTTGTCTGTACCGTATTTGAGCATACTCTCGGCATACGGAATACGAACAAACGGAGGCTTAGAAACCTCTTTATCTGTAAACTTTGTGAATGTTTCGTAAAGCACTTCTTCTGCAACTGCAAATACATCTTCCTGAGTAGCAAAAGCCATCTCAAAGTCGAGCTGATAGAACTCACCGGGTGAACGGTCTGCTCTTGCGTCCTCATCTCTGAAACAAGGAGCAATCTGGAAGTATCTGTCAAAACCCGATACCATAAGGAGCTGCTTAAAAATCTGCGGAGCCTGTGGGAGCGCATAGAACTTGCCCTTATGCTTACGGCTTGGAATAAGATAATCTCTTGCGCCTTCCGGTGACGAAGTTGAAAGAATCGGGGTCTGAATTTCATTAAATCCCATTTCGTTCATTTTTGCACGAAGGAATGTGATAATCTGTGAACGGAGCATAATATTGTTATGCACCTTCTGATTACGAAGGTCGAGGAAACGATACTTTAAGCGAACTTCCTCTGAAGTATTTGTTGATGTTGCAACCTCAAAAGGAAGAACATTTTTACATTTACCGAGAACGGTAATATCATCTGTGTGTACCTCAACATAGCCGGTAGCAATCTTAGAGTTGATGGTTTCTTCATCTCTCTTAACTACCTTACCGCTCAATGTTACAGTACATTCCTTGTTAATTTCCTTGAGCAGCTCATCGTTATGAACTACTACCTGAAGAACACCGTACTGATCACGAATGTCAAGGAACATTACGCCGCCATGGTCACGAATATTTTCGACCCAGCCTGCAACACGAACTTCCTGTCCGATATTTTCTTCTCTTAACTCACCGCAAGTAACGGTGCGATACTGATTAGCTTTTATCATATATTTACAGTTCCTTTCACTGATATTGTGCTAAATTGCCTATTCTTTTGTATTATACCACAATTTGCCTTAGCAATCAATATTTTAAGTGATTTTTATTTCAAAATTTGTATCTTTTCTGACAATGCCGCACAAATAATGTGCGGCACTGTTTATTCTACGCTTTTTAGGCTTTCAACCATATTTACTTTTTTAATCTTAAATCCCATTGCAAAATTCACAAGCAAAGCAAATGCAAATGTCAGCAAAGCCGCAAAAACGAATGATGTTGGCAAAATATCTCTGCCAAACATTATATTGTCAACCTCAACGGTCAGAATAATAAATCTTGTAAGGAAAACACCGAGAACAAGTCCCGACAAAATACCTCCGAGGGTAAGCACGATATTTTCTTTATAAATAACACTTGAGGTTTCTCTGCTGTAAAATCCGAGCACCTTAAAAGTTGCGATTTCACGCACACGCTCTGCAATGTTAATATTTGTAAGATTATAAAGTACTACAAACGCAAGTACCGCTGCACAAATAATCATAACAAGCACAACCATATTAAGTGAATTGAGCATATCTTCAATTTCGCCTATGCCCGATGACAGATAGGTTACACCCGCTACTTTATCATTCGTCAGCATTTTTTCACCGAACGCAGTCTGTTCGTCAGGATTTTTCAGTACAACCTGTGCCATATTAAACTGCGGTTCTTCTCCGAATTTTTCACTGTAAAGTTTAGGAGAAATAAACACATAATTCTTTATATACTGTTCATAAATTCCGCCTACTGTAAGTTCTGCGGTTTTATCATCAACAGTTACACTTACGGTATCACCGACTTTGACAGACAATTCGTTCGCCATTTTTTCATTTATCATTACGGAATCATCGGTAATATCAAGGTGCTTATTGTTGCCCCTTGTTCTAAGTTCTGTAACCTCCGAAAATCTCTGCGGATCTTCCATTACCGTAAGATAGGTGCTTTCATCTTTTACAACATTATTTTTCTTTACAACAACTTCCTGTTGACCTACAAGCATAATTGACGCAGCGTCACCCGTGTTGTTTATTTCATTTTTCAGATAATCAAGTTGTTTGGCATTTCCGCCTTCTTTAGGAATAACAACCGCATTATATTTGAATATTTCGCTAAACTGTGTATCAGAAAGCGGAATAAAGCTGTTTTTAAGTCCGAATGCCGCAACTATCAAAGCCGTGCAGCCTGCAATGCCTATGATTGTCATAAACATTCTTGATTTATATCTGAAAATATTTCTTGTAGTCAGCTTTGCGGAAAAATTCATATGTTTCCATATCGGAGTAATTCTCTCAAGCAGTATCCTCTTGCCTGCTTTCGGAGTTTTAGGTCTTAGAATTTTTGCACAACTCTGGCTTAATTCTCTTACACATACTATTACAGAAACAAGCAATGTACAGAGTACGGCGGCAAGCGTACTGAGTATAATACTCTGTGCATCAGGTACAATGCTGATGTCAGGCATATAATACATAATCTGATATGCATTATAAATAATATACGGCAATGTATTTATGCCTATTAATACGCCAACGGTGCAACCGATTACACCTGCAAGAACCGCATAAATCGCAAATTTCATTATTATGCTTAAGTTATTGTAGCCGAGTGCTTTTAATATTCCGATTTCTTTACGCTTTTCCTCTACAAGTCTTGACATTGTAGTTACACAAACCAAAACCGCAACAAGCAAAAAGAACATTGGGAATACCGTTGCTACCGCACCGAGTCGCTCAACATTCTGTCCAAAGTCTGAATAATCCGGATTATCCGACCTGTCAAACACATACCACTCGGGATCGGCTATTTTGCTTATCTCATCTTCGGCATCTGCTATTTTCTGCTCTGCCTCTTTAAATTTATCGTCAGCCTCGGACTTTGACTCGTTGTACTCTTTCCAACCGTCATCAAGCTTTTGTCTGCCGCTTATTTTCTGCTCCTCAAGTTCGGACTTTCCGTTGTCATACTTTTCCTGTGCTGCCGCAAGTTCGGTTTCAGCCTGCGATATTTGAGCTTGTCCCTCTGTTTTTTTACTTTCAAGCTGTGCTTGTCCGTCCGCAATCTGCTGTTCTGCACTCTGAATTTGAGCAAGCGCATAGTCAAGCTGTGCCTGTCCCTCAGCCTTTTGTGTTTCAAGCTCTTGTCTTCCGTTGTTTAGCTGCTGCTCCGCCGAATTGATCTGCTCTTGAGCCATAGCAAGTTTTGTTTCACAATCGTTAAGTACAGCCTGCACCTGCGCAAGCTGTGCCTGTAATTGTGCAAGAACAGATTGATCTTCTGTAACATCAATCTGCGCCTGCAATGCCTCCGCCTGAGCTTTACAGGTAGCTATTGCGCCCTCAAGCTGCGGCTTTTGATTGTTTTCAAATTCGCTTTTTGCAAGGTTAAATTCGTTTTCTTTCTCGGAGAGAGCCTGCTCTGCCTGACTGATTTTAGAATTATATTCTGCAAGTCCTGCGTTGTAATCGGCTTTTGCGCTGTCGATTTTATCCTGCGCCGAGGATAACTCGCTTTCGCCTGCCGCTATGCCGTCCTCGTATTCTTTTTTAGCGCTGTCGAGCTGATTTTTTCCGTCATCAAGCTGTTTTTTTGCTGTATCAAGCTGCGACTGCGCATCTGCTATCTTATCTTTATATTCTTTTTCAGAATTATCAAGCGTTGCCTTTGCGTCATCAAGTTTTGCAAGCGCATCTGTTTTCTCGGATTGATAATCGGTTTTGTTGTCCTCAAGCTCCTGCTTAGCTTTGCCGATAACATCTTTGTCGAACACCTCGCAGCGCAGGTCTGCGGTATTTTCTAAGGTGCTTGTAAAATTCTCAATATTCTTTTCATATTCATCATCAAAAACAGAACCGTCACCGTCAGAAAAAGCAGTTTTCACATACATTTCCGTATATCTTTCAGTTACAAAATCGTCTTGATAAATATACATAAATGCCGCAATATTGCCGTTGCCGATAGTGGTTGAGCCACGCTGATATGAAATATACATAGGAGATTCAGCCTTGCCAACAACGGTATATTCAAGCGTATCTACCATATCAAGTGCATTGGATTCTCCGCTTTCGTTTCCAAATACAACCTTGTCGCCGATTTTATAATCACCGCTGCCGACACTGCCGTATTCAACAAGGATTTCACCCTTTTTCTCGGGTAGTCTTCCCTCTTTTATGTTTAATGTATTAAGAGTTTTATTATTGTTATAACTTTTAGGTGCAGCGGATACTCTTATAACCTTGCCGTTACCTCCGTTTCCGTTTGATTTTAAAACAAGGTCGACAAAATACGATGGCATAACATCGGTTACATTGTCAAGATTTTCAACCGCTTTTACATCATCTTTATCAAATCCGACAGTAGATACAAGCCTGTAATCCATAAGATCGGATTGAGAATAATACTTGTCTGCCATATTGTACATTGACGGAACCGTAGCTTTGATTCCGGCAAAAAATCCAACACCGAGTGCAATAATCGCAAGTATAGAAATAAACCTTGCTTTAGAATTTGCAATTTCTCTGAAAGTATTTTTTAACAGGGTTTTAGTCAATGTCCTCTCCCCTTTCGCAGAAAATATGAATTACCATTCGATTTCTTCAACATTTTTAGGTTCATCATTGTAAACATCCATAATTACCCTGCCGCTTCTCATCTTTATAATATGATCTGCCATTGGGGTAATTGCTGAATTGTGGGTTATGAGAACTACCGTCATATTTTCTTTTCGGCAGGTTTCCTGCAAAAGTTTTAAAATCTGTCTGCCCGTGTTATAGTCAAGAGCACCCGTCGGCTCATCGCAAAGTAAAAGTTTAGGTCGCTTGGCAAGTGCTCTTGCAATAGAAACTCTCTGCTGTTCACCGCCCGAAAGTTGAGCGGGAAAGTTTGCACTGCGCTGTGAAAGTCCGACACTTTCAAGCGCCTCTGTACTGTCCATCGGATTTTTACTTATCTGCGTTGCAAGCTCTACATTTTCTTTTGCGGTAAGGTTAGGCACAAGGTTATAAAACTGAAATACAAAACCAATGTCAAACCGTCTGTATTCAATAAGCTGTTTGTCTTTCAGCTTGCTTATATCTCTGCCGCCGACAATAATACTGCCTTTTGTACAGGTATCCATTCCGCCGAGAATATTAAGTACGGTTGTCTTGCCTGCACCCGACGCACCGACTACCACACAAAACTCGCCCTGCTCTATATTAAAAGAAACACCCTCGACAGCGTTAATAGTCACTTCACCCATTTTGTATATTTTATAAACATTCTTAAACTCAACAAGGCTCATAATATCCTCCCCAAACGGTAAATTTTCTTTGCTTTTTAATGCGCTGAATATACAGAATAAACCTGCTTATAATACAATATTATAGCACTTTTTGCACCTCTTATCAATATACAAATACAGTGTTGATGTCGAATAAACCACAATATGGCAAAACCGACCAAATTAATTGGCAATTGGCTTGACGAGGGTAGAAAATTATGCTAAAATACTAACGAACATAGGTTATTGCAGTGTAGATTGTTTGGTAATTACAACTCACCGCAAATTCTGATACTATGTAATTTAAGAAACAGAAAGGTTGATACTGAAATGGCAAAGATTGATTTAACTAAGTATGGTATTACCGGTACTACTGAAATTATCCACAATCCTTCCTATGACGAACTCTTTAACGAGGAAACAAAGGCTGATTTGGAAGGCTATGAGGTTGGACATGAAACTGAGCTTGGCGCAGTTAATGTTATGACCGGTATTTACACAGGCCGTTCACCTAAAGATAAGTTCATCGTTATGGACGAGAATTCAAAGGACACTGTATGGTGGACTTCTGACGAATACAAGAACGACAACCATCCTGCAACACAGGAAGCTTGGGAAGCTGTAAAAGCACTTGCTAAGAAAGAGCTTTCAAACAAGAAGCTTTATGTTGTAGATGCATTCTGCGGCGCTAACCACGATACAAGAATGGCAGTTCGTTTCATCGTTGAGGTTGCTTGGCAGGCTCACTTTGTAACAAATATGTTCATCAAGCCATCTGCTGAAGAGCTTGAGAACTTTGAGCCTGATTTCGTTGTTTACAACGCATCAAAGGCTAAGGTTGAGAACTACAAGGAGCTCGGTCTTAACTCTGAAACAGCTGTAATGTTCAACATCACAAGCCGTGAGCAGGTTATCGTAAACACATGGTACGGCGGCGAGATGAAGAAGGGTATGTTCTCAATGATGAACTACTACCTCCCACTTAAGGGTATTGCTTCAATGCACTGTTCAGCTAACACAGATAAGAACGGCGAGAACACAGCTATCTTCTTCGGTCTTTCAGGTACAGGTAAGACTACACTTTCAACAGATCCTAAAAGACTTCTCATCGGTGATGACGAGCACGGTTGGGACGACAACGGTGTATTTAACTTTGAGGGCGGCTGCTATGCTAAGGTTATTAACCTTGACAAAGAATCAGAGCCTGACATCTACAACGCAATCAGAAGAGATGCTCTTCTTGAGAACGTAACAGTAGATAAGGACGGTAAAATTGACTTTAACGACAAGTCAGTTACAGAGAACACTCGTGTATCTTACCCAATCAACCACATTGACAACATTGTTCGTCCTGTATCTTCAGCTCCTGCTGCTAAGAATGTAATCTTCCTTTCAGCAGATGCTTTCGGTGTACTTCCGCCTGTATCAATCCTTACTCCTGAGCAGACAAAGTACTACTTCCTCTCAGGCTTTACAGCTAAGCTCGCAGGTACAGAGCGTGGCATTACAGAGCCAACTCCAACATTCTCTGCTTGCTTCGGTCAGGCTTTCCTTGAGCTTCACCCAACAAAGTATGCTGAAGAGCTCGTTAAGAAGATGGAAAAGAGCGGTGCTAAAGCTTACCTCGTAAACACAGGTTGGAACGGCACAGGCAAGCGTATCTCTATTAAGGATACAAGAGGTATCATTGACGCTATTCTCGATGGTTCTATCACAAAGGCTCCTACAAAGACAATTCCTCACTTCAACTTTGAAGTTCCAACAGAGCTCCCAGGCGTAGATCCTGCTATTCTCGATCCTCGTGACACATATGCAAATGTTGCAGATTGGGAAACAAAGGCACAGGATCTTGCAGCTCGTTTTGTTAAGAACTTTGCTAAGTACGAAGGCAACGAGGCAGGTAAGGCTCTCGTAGAGGCAGGCCCTAAGGCTTAATCTTTGTATTAATTTTAGTACAAGCTAACTAAATAAATTTAAGGGTGCTTTCCATATGGACAGCACCCTTTTATAATGCGTAATATACTTAATATTTAAGACATTAATAAAAAGTATCAACCTTTTACTTGCACAAAAGACTATTAAACAGCATAGATTTATCCCCGTACTTTTAATAAAAATCAAGAAATAGAATTAATAAAAACAACTGCCGCACCGATCATCATAATTGCGAATACAACAACCGCAACTATCATTGAAATATTATTACTCAATGCGTTTAAATCCAAACTGTTAGACGAATTAGACTTTTTATTGGGGGCAAGCACTGGAATGTGACATTTCTTTGCCCACACAATCAGTGAATTGTAATTATCACACCAATTAGAAACACCTACAAGTTTTTTGCCGTTGACATAAATTTTAGCGGTTTTAATCCTGCTCAACTTTATGTAATTAATCTGATCATAATGATATGGTTCATCTTTATAATAAAGATAGCTCGTCTGTACACTCGGGCATTTTTTAGTTTTAAACATATAAGTAAAGCTATAGCAAAAAATATTGCAGTGCTCAATATGCTTATTATCAGAATTTGAACAGTACTTAAAGTAAAAGGCGTATGATTAACGGAAGAAGTAATCGCCTCCCGTATCAAAACTTTTGCGGCAGGAATCAAGCCGATAACTATAATTGGTATAATAACGAAAAATCCGTTAAAATCATAGTTCAAATCAAATTTCGTATTAAAAACCGACTTTTCAATGGCTGCATTTTCTTCATTTTGCCGCCTTACACCAAAATACTCAAGCTCTTCTTTGGCATAATTATTTAAATCATTAACAATTGGCATAATGTTTCCCCTTTTTAAATCCTTTATTATTACCCTGCTTGTTTATTTTCTGAATTAATATTTAATTTGCCGGCGAAGTGATTACATTGGCAAGCAAATCTGTCGGAAGATTTTCAATATCCATATATCCTGTGTTGTCCGCTATAAAGAGGTGGTAACCGTCATTTATATAATCAAATGAAGTATAATTACCGATAAAGCCCGAATGACCCCAACCGCCGTTATAATATCCTGCCATACCGTAACCGTATTTATGTGAAATTTCGGGTGAATAATCTGTAGTCATCTCCAGATAGCTTTCATTTGAAATAATTTTTCCACTGCTTAGTGCCGTCATCCATTTATCCATATCTTCTGCATTTGATACCATATCACCTGCACCTTTAGTAAGACCTATGGCATCTTCACCGACAACAAAAGTATCGTAAGTCAAACCCCACTCCGAATTGTTTTTTACATCATTTATAAATCCCGAATTAGTCATATTAAGCGGTTCAAAAATATTTTTACTGATAAAATCATAATAATTTTCTCCCGATACCTGTTCTACGATATCGCTTAATAAAAAATAGTTTGCATTACAATATTCAAATGTAGTGTCAGGTTCAGAAACAAGAGGCTGTTTAAAAATCCATTCTTTAATTGCGGCTACATTCTCCTCTTCCGTTTTATCGGAAGAAACATCCTCAACTTGAAGTGCTGCCTCGGGAGTTTTAACAACCATATCAGGTATTCCCGAACGCATAGAAAGCAGATTTTTCAATGTAATGTTCTTACCTGCTGTATATTCAGGATAATATGTATCTAATGTATTGTCTAAACTAAGTTTGCCTTGGTCACGCAGCATTAAAATTGCGGCAGAGCAAAATTGCTTAGAAATTGAACCGATATACATTATCGAGTCAACTTTTAAATCGTTTCCTTTTTCATCTTTTCCTGTAGCCGACTGATAAATAACCAAATTATCTTTTGTCAGATATACAATTCCCTCAAATTTTTTATGTTCAAGTACAGAATCCATATTTTCTTTAATATTAACACTTTCAGTTGTTTCGGTTTCGGCAATTTTACTCTCAACGGGCTTGCTTTCCTCATTATTACCCGAAGAACATGCAGTTACCGAAAAAGCAATTACAAGGCTAAGTATAATTGCAGATAATTTTTTCATATCATCTATCTCCTTAATTTATCTTTTCTATAAGTATAAACCATAAGACGAGTATTTTCAAACAACCGATTATTTAATTGTTCAACCAAACTACAGTATTATAAACTCACGGTTGATTACAATAAAGGCTTTGTACGATCAAAAGAACCTACGAAATCATGATAATCCTTTTTTGCTATTTCATCAGCAGAACAAAGCAGAGGTATAACAGAGCTTTCCTGATGAAACATATATGAATATATTTCTCCGTCGGCAGTGGCAACCGAACTTCGTGTGGCAAGGTTATTTTTGCACAGTATCTCCATACAGCGGTCAACCTCTTTTGATTCAATGCCCGTATTTTTACTGATAAGCGATGCCGCAATCGGAGTATTTAAGCGGGAATACATATAAAATATAATTTTTAATAACTTTTTATCTGCAAATAATTCAAACACACCACGCAAGGTTTCAACATCTGCAAGCTGTTCTCTAACACTGCTTTTCGGCTCTACCATCAGGAAAAAGTGATGAAAATCAGGCGATAATCGCGCGGTTGCTACACCGCCGTCCTGCATCATTTTTGCGAAATAATCCGTTTTATCGGTAGTTATAGCTGAATGTTCAATAAATTTATTTAAAAAATCATCAAGTGCAGAAATATCTTGCATAAATCCGATTTCTATCGCCCAGCAAATGCTAAAAGCATAACGATATGCGTCCTCATTTTTCATCTGACAAATCTGTCGTGCAAGCGACGCTGTTAATCTTTGTTCTTCTAGACCGAACAAAGCATCAATACTTACACCAAGTGCCTGCGATATATCGGGCAATAATTCGGCGTCAGGTGTACCGCCTCTCTCCCACTTCGACACCGCTTGTGTTGTAACTCCCAAAAGCTGGCCGAGCTGTTCTTGCGTAAGTCCTTTTTGAGTACGATATTTTTTTATTTGCTTGCCGATAACACTCATTTGTAAACCCTCCGTTGATTTTCTGTTTTAATATTATCACAAGCAAAGGGAATTCGCAAGGTTTGGTAAACATTAAAGTAACACAAATACAAAAGGGTGCTCCTTGCACGGTAACACCATTTTGTATCTCTGTTATTGCTATTTTAAATTTTTATCTATAAATTCGATATAAGGTTTTCTATTATAAACACTGTTATAATTATTTTTGTACCACTCATATTCTTCCTTTAAACCTTTCTCAAGCGGAACTGTTGTTGGCATAAGCTCATTTTGCCTGCTGACATCAAGAATATATTCGTAGTCATAAAAGCAAAAATAATCTCGTTGTGGAATAGATTTATCAACTTCTATAAATTCCGGTACTTTGCCCACAGCTTTGTAGCAAAGCTCAACCCATTCTTTTATAGTTACGGCATTTTTGTTGCCTACATTGTAAATGTGATTTTTCGGCTGTTTTTCAATAATTATTTCAATAAATCTGCATAAATCCGATACATTAAAAAACTGCAACTTCATATCACCTTTTTGCGGAATATAAAATTTTCTGTCTAATTCTGCACAATCAAAAGGAAATGCTTCACGGTAAAGGTTTTCATAAATTCCATAAAAATATGGAGGTCTTAAAATATATGCATTAGTGCAATGTTCAAGTAAGTAGTTCTCTGCCATTAATTTATTAACACCGTAATCACCCCATACAGAATTTTTACCACAAGTTTGTTCCTCTGTAAAAGGCTGACTGTTAGTTTCAGGATATACTGCGCTTGAACTTATGAAAATATAATCATCAAATGTAACACCGGAATTCAGCAAATTTTCTATGTGAGCCTTATTATAAGCTGTAACATCAATAATTAAATCAAAATGTTTATCTTTTAACAAGTTTTTTAAATTCATTCTGTCACAGTTAATCAGATGAACTCCGTCTAATTGCGCTCTGCTGTTTCTGTTAATAACATACACTTCATTATTTCTTTTAAGAAAATATTCCGCAGTAAATTTACTAACAAATGTTGTTCCGCCGGTAACAAGAATTTTCATAGTAACAACTCCCTTTTGAATATTATAAAATGCATAACACACCTTACACTTTTAATTATACTTTACACGCAAATTTTTTGTCAACTGAAAACTTGAAAAATGCAATTACCTCAATTATAATAATTACATAACATTATAATTGAGGTAATTATGAAAACTAAAAAACGAAAAACCACAAAAATCACTGTACCTACCGCACTTGCATTGCTATGCTGTTTTGCGGTAATTTTAATTATAAACAATCAGCCCACAGAGAATAATTCAACCGAAAAAATTATTACGCTTTCCGATATTCCAAAATATTCAGGCTCGGCATTTGTAGAAATAAACGGCAACGAACCGTATTTTACCAATGATGACTACACCACATCATCGTTTGAATATTATGCCGATTTAGACGAATTGGGAAGGTGCGGCACTGCCTATGCCTGCGTTGGCACTGACATTATGCCCACAGAGGAACGAGGACAGATAGGCAAAATTAAGCCTTCGGGCTGGCAAACAGTAAAATATGACTTTATTGACGGAAAATATCTGTACAATCGCTGTCACCTTATCGCATATCGGCTTACGGGCGAAAATGCAAATGAAAAGAATTTGATAACAGGAACAAGATACCTGAATGTAACGGGTATGCTCCCATTTGAAAATATGGTTGCAAACTATGTAAAAAGTACAGGCAACCACGCACTTTATCGTGTTACACCTGTTTTTGAAAATGACGACCTTGTAGCAAGAGGTGTGCTGATTGAGGCAAAATCGGTGGAAGATAACGGTGACGGAGTTACATTTTGCGTGTACTGCTACAATGTGCAGCCAAATGTAACCATAGATTACAAGACGGGCAAAAGCACATATAATGAAAATGAATACTAAATACGAGGCGGAATATGAACTATTTAAAATATCTTGTCGAGGAAATCCACACTACTGTAATGGCAACAACGGATGCGAACGACCTACCCGTAACCTGCGCCATTGATGTAATGGATTATGACGATAACGGACTGTATTTTTTAACGGCAAAAGGCAAAAATTTTTACGACAGATTAAAGCGAAACGGCTATGTAGCTTTAACAGGAATGAAAGGCAAAGATACTATGTCTTGCGTTGCCGTATCTTTAAGAGGAAAAGTTAAGGAAATCGGCAGTGAGCCATTGAAAAGACTATTTAAAAAGAACAGCTATACGTACGAAATTTATCCGACCGAGCAATAAAGAAAAGCACTCACTGTATTTTGCATTTATGATGCAAACGGCGAGTGGTTTGACCTTTCAAAAAAGCCTATTGAAAGGGCTGATTTTTCAATAGGAAACAGTAAGATAATAAACCAACAATAAATTGCATTGGCTGTAAAGCGTGTGAAACCGTTTGCCCACAGAACTGCATAGATTTTTCAACAGTCCCTGCTAAAATCAATGAAAACAACTGTCTGCACTGCAGAAACTGTATGACTGTTTGTCCGCAAAATGCAGTTGTAAAAATAGGATAATCGTGTGGCACACAGCAAAAGTGATTCTATTTTAATAAATTTATTACAATTACTTCATATGTGCCATACTGCATTATTTGTTAAAATTTCATTTTATAAAGCAAATACCGAAAGCCGGAGCTTGTAAAATAAAGTGTGTAAGTTATTTTTTTTACTTACACACTTTATTTTACAAGCTCGCCTCTCGAAAAGCCTTTGAGCAGTTCTGTCAGGAGTGGTCGCAATACCCGGGAGCAGTAGATGTATGGAAGCGAAATTTCAACCATATAGAGCAGCTTTTCGAT